>Ga0074197_1001501_pt1 | contig 19634 bp, 18 predicted proteins | sample EPASupsiteSAE305_FD_64526 | JGI IMG/M metagenome (GOLD analysis project Ga0074197, IMG submission 64526) | Bioremediated contaminated groundwater microbial communities from EPA Superfund site, New Mexico - SAE3-05 reassembly with SPADES | ecosystem: Environmental > Aquatic > Deep subsurface >...
AGTTTTTTAGAGATTAGATATCCGACAGGTATCCCTGCCGCTAAACCCAGAAGATAGGGTATTATGTTCAAAGCATGAGCATTTTCAAGTCCAATAAATCCGAGTATCAAAAAAGCATACGGTATTAATCGATAGACAGAGACCATAGCCGATACATTTTTGGTCGTATTTTCGATAATATTGCTCTTTTGACGCGCTTTTTCCTCTTTAATCATCTCTTTTATATCGGTTATCTCTGATTCGCGTTCCTCTTCGTACAAATCATACGGATCATCCATCATATCGATACTGTCTTTGACATCGTCTACATTAACCTCCCCGACACGGCTTTGAATCATATTGCGGTAAGAGTAGAGTGACCCCGTAACAATCAGCATCGAGGAGATCATCGCGACTAGAAAACTAAACATTTTTAGTCCTCATCATCGTCATCGTCATCTTTTTGGGATTTACCCATATTGTAGCGTGGATCTTTCGCCAACTTTTCGAACTCTTTGTATTGCTTGCTGTAGGCTTTGTAGATATTTAATAGTGCCGCTAAAATACCGATAGCGACACCTACCCATAAAAGCCACGTGATACCTGTCAGTTTTTTAAGCCCTAATCCTATCGCCACACCGATCAAGATAGCAACTACCATCGAAATACCAAGTGAAAGTGTTTCAGCCCCCTCGATGATCGGTTTTAGTCTCGGTTTTTCCTCTTCTGCACTCATTGCATCTCTCCAAAAATTTTATCCGCCGCAGCAATCGTCTCTTCGATCATCATATCGGTCGTTGCGGTGGAGATGAATCCCGTCTCAAACTGCGAGCACGCAAAATAAAATCCCGCATCCAACATTGCCGCATGAAAACGGGCAAAACGTGCCGTATCACTTTTCAACGCTTCAGCAAAATTGCCGACTGAATCATCGGAGAAGAAAAATCCGAACATTGACCCTCGGACATCGGTTTGTAATCCGATATTATGTTTCACTGCCGCTTCAGAAAAACCGCTCATTAAACGTACAGCACGCGCTTCAAGGACACTAAATACTCTCGCGTTGGTTTTGAGTTTATTGATCGAAGCCAATCCTGCCGCCATTGCGACAGGGTTCCCGCTGAGGGTTCCCGCTTGATAGACTCCCCCCTCAGGAGAGAGATGTGCCATAATCTCGCGACGTCCACCGAACGCACCGACGGGCATACCCCCACCGATCACTTTACCCAGTGTTACCAAATCAGGTTTGGTTCCCGTGATACTCTCCGCTCCGTGCAGACATGCGCGGAAACCGCTCATTACTTCGTCAAAAATCAATAATGCACCGTATTCGTCACACACGGCGCGCAGTTCAGCCAGAAAATCTTTGGTCGCGGGAACGAGTCCCATATTTCCTGCAATCGGCTCGATGATCACACACGCGATCCCCGGACTATCTTTGAAGCACGCTCTAACACTCTCGATATTGTTGTATTCCGCCAACAACGTATGTTTCGTAAAATCAGCAGGAACACCCGGTGAACTCGGAGTTCCGAATGTCACGGCACCTGAACCTGCTTGAACAAGAAGTGCGTCACTGTGTCCGTGGTAGCATCCCGTGAATTTAACGATATCATCACGCCCCGTAAATCCGCGAGCAAGACGGATGGCACTCATCACCGCTTCGGTTCCGCTACTCACAAAGCGAATTTTCTCGATTGAGTCATAAATAGAGATAATAAGTTCTGCCAAATCGCTCTCCGCTTCGGTAGGAGCACCGAAACTAAGACCGTGTTTGACCGCTTCGATCACGGCATTTTCGATAGACTCATCACGATGCCCGAAGATGAGTGGCCCCCAGCTCTGAACATAATCGACGTAACGATTTTCATCAATGTCGATTAAATAACCGCCTTCGCCCCGTGCGATAAAACGGGGAATTCCACCGACGCTTTTAAAGGCACGTACGGGGGAGTTTACACCGCCAGGGATAAGATTTTGGGCTTTTTCAAAGGCTGCAAGGGAGTGTTCAATACTCATTTATAATCCTAATTTATAGTATTTTTAATATTATAGCAAAATTGGGTTGTCCAAACGGCTCGTTATGCGCTAAAATAACAAAAAAAAATAAGGTCATTTATGCAATTTCACGTCGATGCTACGTGCGGCAAAGCCAGAGCGTGCACCATTACCACGGCACATTCAACCATCCAAACCCCTATTTTTATGCCGGTGGGAACAGTCGGGAGCGTCAAAGCACTTGATATGGCCGACATGACGGAGCTTTTAGATACTCAAATTATTTTAGCCAATACTTATCATATGTACCTCCGCCCCGGAGATGAAACGGTAGCAAAGTTTGGCGGATTGCACGACTACACCACTTATCCGAACAGTTTTTTGACCGACAGCGGCGGATTTCAAGCATTTAGCCTGAGCGATATTTCAAAACCTACGGAAAGCGGAATCGAATTTCGCAGTCACATCGACGGTTCAAAACATTTTTTTACCCCTGAAAAAGTAATCGACATCCAAAACAATCTTAACAGCGATATTATGATGATCCTTGATGATCTCGTGGCACTCCCCGCAACACAAGAGCGTATAAAGACCTCGATTCAGAGAACAACCCAATGGGCGCAACAGTCGATTGATTACCATCGTAATAACCAAACCAAAGGGATCGGGATCAATCAAAATATTTTTGCTATTATCCAAGGGGGAACGGATTTTAATTTTCGTACCCAATCGGCGGAAGAGCTGTGTGCGATGGATTATGACGGATTTGCCATCGGAGGGCTCTCCGTCGGAGAAGCGAATAATCTTATGTACGATACCGTAGAACACACGACACCGCTCATGCCTCACGATAAACCACGTTATCTTATGGGAGTCGGAACCCCTGAGGATTTAGTCGAAAACATCGAACGGGGAGTCGATATGTTCGACTGTGTAATGCCAACCCGAAATGCCCGTAACGGTACACTTTTTACGACATTCGGCAAGGTAAACATCAAAGGGGCTATCTACAAATACGATGCCCAGCCGATTGATCCTGATTGTCAGTGCTACACGTGCCGCCGATACAGCCGTGCCTACTTGCATCATCTCTTCCGATCCAAAGAACTGACTTATTTTCGCCTCGCATCACTTCATAACCTCCACTACTATCTCTGGCTTGTACGTCAAGCACGCGAAGCCATCTTAGCGGGGAAATTTGTTGAATTCAAAAAGGATTTTTATGCACGTCGCCAAAGCTAAAATGACCCTCGGAGTCAATATCGATCATATCGCGGTCTTGCGGGAAGCGCGTAAAATTAACGATCCCGATCCGCTCATGGCATTAGCAGTCTGCGCCCAAAGCGGTGCGGACCAAATCACGATTCACTTGAGAGAAGATCGTCGTCATATCCACGACGATGATGCCCGCAAAATCATTGCAAGCTCGCCGCTTCCGGTCAATCTGGAGTGTGCTATTGAGCCTTCCATCATCGATATCGTGTGCGCTTTGCATCCCCATCGTGCGACTCTAGTGCCTGAAAAACGCCAAGAAGTTACGACCGAAGGGGGATTGGATGTCGTCGGAAACTACGAATCAATCTTAAATACTATTAAAAATTTAAAAGCGAATGAAATTGAGGTTTCCCTTTTTGTCGATCCGACACGCGAAGCAATCGAAGTGTCTAAGCGGCTCGGCGCTGAATGGGTAGAACTCCATACCGGAAGCTATGCAAATCTTTATGCTATGCGTCACAGTGCATTACCCCATTCCCATCATGCAATCGAGTCAATGAAAAACCTCTCACGGCATGATTTGGACAATCTGTTGGAAAATGCATACGGTGCACTTGTCGATGCGGCGAATTATGCCCATTCACTCGGGCTCAAAGTCGCGGCAGGTCACGGATTGAATTACCAAAATATCCTCCCTATCGTCCATATCGATGCTATTGAAGAACTCAATATCGGTCAAAGTATTATTGCACGTTCCGTTTTTACGGGTCTCTCTTCAGCAGTGAGAGAAATGAAAGCGCTATGTCAACGTTAAAACGCTTAGCGATCAGTGTCGGTGATCTCAACGGCATAGGGTTTGAAATCATTCTTAAAGCCCATAATACGATTAAACAACTCTGCAATCCGCTCTATTGTATTAACTATACCATGGCACATCAAGCCGCAAATTTATTACATACCCAAATCCCCAATGATTTTCAGATCTTCAATGTTCCAGGGGAATTTGTTATCGAAGCCGGAAAAGTATCTGCCCAAAGCGGTCAATACAGTTATGACTCTTTTATCGCGGCTGTTGAACTGGCCAAAAACAATCACGTCGATGCCATCGTTACCCTACCCATTCACAAAGAAGCGTGGATGATGGCAGGTATCCATTACGTGGGGCATACCGATGCATTGCGTGATATCTTCCAATCCGATGCCATTATGATGCTCGGATGCAATAAACTCTATGTTGCCCTCTACACCGAACACATTCCCCTACGTGAAGTAGCCAAGCACATACAAATTGATCCCTTAGTCTCATTTTTACTTCAACTCCATCAAACTACCGAACATACATCCATAGCCGTATTAGGGCTAAATCCCCATGCAGGAGATCACGGAGTGCTGGGAGATGAAGAGCATTTTATCGAAGCGGCCATCCAAAAGGCTAATGAGACGTTAGGTCAAGAAGTTTTTATAGGGCCTATCGTTCCTGATATTGCATTTACACCCCATTTTCGATCCCGTTATTCGATGATTGCGGCAATGTATCACGACCAGGGTCTTGCACCGCTCAAAGCACTTTATTTTGATGAGGGGATCAATATTTCTCTCGGTTTACCCATAATACGGACCTCTGTCGACCATGGTACGGCATTTGATATAGCTTACCAAAACAAAGCTTCATTATTAAGTTACAATAACGCGATATCTGCCGCGATCACATTCAAGATGGTAAAAGGGGGGGAGCATTGAATCCTCGCATTATTTCTGAGATTGTTACGATTCTTGATAAAAATTTACCAAAACATTTATACGCACTCGACTATACGACAGCGCAGTATAAAACACTTCTGAGCATCTTAAAAATTGAAGAAGATGAATCGCTTTTTAATGATAAAAAAGGGGCTATTCGAAAAGCATTGGTCAAATATTTTGCCAAAAGTTACCAAGAGATTGATCTGCAAATAACCTTTTCTTCTTTCGCTCTAAAAAAGAATTTTATAGATCCCTCAAAACCTGAAGCATACGATCGCATGCTTCATCAAAATAACGTCCTCTTACTCAATGCTCTTGAGCGAAAATCTGATTTTTCCCCTCTGCCTTATTTGGTCTCTATTCCTGAAAACATTCGTGAACCTATATGCCAAAATCATCTTAAATTTGACGATAATCATGATGCGGCACGCCAAATCACTCGACAACAAATCGATATAATATTCAACCTCGATCCTCGAGATATTATCTTTTTTTTACGCGGTCGTATAACGATACGTCATTACACTCCCCCTAAAAAACTTCCCGACGGTGTAGATAAACGATTCGGCGGTGAATCGGTAGAACTCATGGAAGCTATGTACAACTCCTATTTTCCAGAAGGTGCATGGACCCACATTGAACCGATTTTAGGAGAGGTTATCGCAGAAAAACTAAACTTTGGGGTGATTGATAATATCACCTTTACCCGAACCTTTATACCTGTTTTTCGCTCCATGATTGAAATCCTTTTACTCGAAATTATTAATGAAGAAGATAGAAAAAGAATCGAAGGGTTCACCGGATACGTTTTGCGACAACACTTTCACCGAATTTTCATCTATACGGCAAAAAATCTTTTGCATTTTATTGAAAAACGGGATAAAAATGCCGAAGCATTTATCAAATATTTTTCAGATGAAATTGTTATTGACAGTAACGGTAATAAAATTCAAAAATACGCTATTATCGATTCAAAGCAGCAAAAATGGAACTACAGTTCTATTATCTCCGTCATGATGCAATACAAACAAGTCAAACAGAAGATTGTCTCACAAAGGGATTCTCTCTCGGTTGTAGAAGAAGAGTTAAATCAGTGCCTCTTGGAATTGACGACCGAAAAAAATAATAAAGATGTTATTCAAGATAAATTAACCGATTTACAAGATACCATCAATGAAAACGATGCGGCTATCTTAAAGGTCAAAAGTCAAAAGGGAGCTACCCCCGAAGAAGCACTCTCCTTAAAATCACAGGTTAACAGACTCAATTATCATCAGACGGAACTGTTTGAATTAAAGAAAAAAACTACCAATCAAGTCGATCTTGCTAAAAACCGTATTGCGAATAAGATGAGTGAACTCACACGACGCCAAAGAAAGCTTGATTATGAGAAAAAATCGCTGCAAACGTATCTAGAACAGATGGCTTCCGTTCTAGAATCTTATGAAATCATTGCCGAAGCACTCGCCACCGCCCTTACAAAAAGGTAATTATTCCACTACGATAAACGGTTACGATAATCCTCATAGCCGAATTCATGAACTATCTCTAGTTTTCCCTCTTTCGTCCAGATCGCAAGGGATGGGAGCTTAATACCGTTAAACGTCGTATTTTTCACAAATGTGTAATGAATTTGATCTTCAAAGATGATCTTATCACCAATGCTGAGCGGCTCATCGAATGAATAATCCCCCATAATATCCCCAGCCAGACACGTGTTACCGCCGAAACGGTACGTATATGCTTTCTCTCCCGCTTCTCCTGAGCCGCGAATCATAGCGCGGTACGGCATCGCGAGGGTATCGGGCATATGGGCTTCGGCGGAAGTGTCAAGGATCGCGATATCCATCCCGTTATGGACAATGTCAAGCACCGATGCAACCAACGGCCCTGTCTGCCATCCGATGGCTTCACCCGGTTCGAGATAGACAGTTATATCGTTATGTCGTGCTTTAAACGCACGGATCACCTCGATCAGACGATCGACATCGTAGTCAACACGGGTAATATGGTGCCCTCCTCCAAAATTGACATACTTCATCACATCAATATATGTGCCGAACTTCGCTTCAAACGCTTCGAGTACCCCTTCTAATGCATCTACGTTTTGCTCGCATAATGCATGAAAATTAAGTCCGTCAAGTTTTGAGACAATCGAATCATCGAAATTAGCTAACGTCGTCCCTAAACGGCTATAAAGGCCGCACGGGTTGTAAAGGTCGACGGGGGAAGAGGAGTATTCGGGATTGACACGAAGCGATACGGAGATATTCGGATTTATAGCTTTGACCCGCTCAACATATCGGTGGAACTGTGCGGGAGAATTAAACACGATGTCGTCGCTGATACGAGCGATTTCGTCTATGTCTTCATCTTTGAACGCGGGTGAATAGGTGTGCACCTCTTTGTTCATCTTTTCGCGAGCAAGTTTAGCCTCATGCAATCCGCTGGCGGTACACCCTTGAAGATATTGCGCCACGAGGGGAAACGTCGACCACATCGCAAACCCTTTGAGAGCAAGGATGATCTTCGCACCCGATTCTCTCTGTACCCGCTCCATCACTTGGAGGTTTTTCTCTAAAAGAGCCTCTTCGCAGATATAGCAGGGAGTATGGGGTAGTGATGAGAAATCGATAGCGCTCATAAGAAATCCTGTAGAGGTGGTTTTATTCGTGTGATTGTAGCACAGAGTTATTTCGCATCCTAATTCACCCCTCCCCTTTATCTACTCTCCCCCGCATCTTCTTAATATTCCCGTGCTTCGTCTTGCTGTCCATCCGTCGTTTCTGTGAGTTGCGGGTCGGTTTGGTCGGGCGGCGCTTTTTTTGAACAATGGTGACACTTTTGATAAGCTCTTTGAGCCTCTCTAACGCCGCTTCTTTATTCTCTTCCTGACTTCTCGATTCTTGAGATTTGATGTTGATAACACCATCTTTGGTAATGCGGTGGTCGGTGATCTCTAAGAGCTGTTCTTTGTAAAAATCGGGGAGTGATGAGGCGTTGATGTCAAATCGTAGGTGAATCGCAGTGGAGACTTTGTTGACATTTTGTCCACCCGCTCCCTGAGAGCGGATAGCGGTTATCTCGATTTCAGAATCGGGGATACTAACGATGTGGGAAATTTGCAGCATGTCAGATTTCTAGGAGAGGAATTATCTCCCCCGTCCGCCCGATTTTTTAGGAGAAGGTTTTTTCGTATTTCCAAAGGCACTCTCTCGCGCGGGAGTATTTCCTTTTCCTGAGAGTTCTTCACGTGCGACGCGAGGGCCGCGCTTGCCGACGAATTTCGGCTGAACGGGAGCTTTTTTACGCTTGTTACCGAACGCTCCGGCTGTTTTTTCTTTTTTCTCGTCTGCTTTGGAGAGACTTTTACCCCGTGTTTTTACCAGTGCGTTATCGGCTGGGGGTTCAAATCCCGGAACCAAAATCGTCTCGACATTTTTACCGAGCATCGTGATGATTTTTGACCATGAAATATGCTCAGCAGAGGAGAGAAGCGTGATAGCGAGCCCCTCATTCCCCGCACGTCCCGTACGTCCGATGCGGTGAAGATAGTCGGTACTGACATGCGGGATATCATAGTTAATTACGACATCCAATCCCTCGATGTCCAAACCGCGCGCCGCGATATCGGTCGCAACGAGAATACGGGCAGAGCCTTCTCTAAATTCAGTGAGGGCGCGATCGCGTGCACCATGTTTTTTGTCGCCGTGGATAACGACATTTTTTAAACCGCTTGCGTTTAGCTCAGTGCTTACTTCATCCGCTTCAGCCTTGGTTCGGGTAAAGACGAGAACCTGCGGATAGTTGTTAGAACCGATCAAAAATGATAATAACTCTTTTTTACGCTCTTTTTCAACCGGATGAACCACTTGTCGGAGGGTCATATCGGCGGCTTTGAGGTTATCAACCTCGACGAGTAGAGGTTTTTTGAGAATCTTTTCACTTAGCTGTTTTACCGCTGGGGTCATCGTTGCCGAAAAAAGCATATTTTGTCGATTCAGCGGGAGAAGATCGATGATCTGCCCTACTTCACGAATAAATCCCATATCGAAAATCGTATCGGCTTCATCAAATACCAGAAACTCGATACGTGACAACGGAACATGTCCTTGTTTGTTCAGCTCGATAAGACGTCCCGGAGTGGCAACGATGATATCGACCCCCTCCCCCAATTCTTTTGCTTGACGCGCCATGTTAGCCCCGCCATAAAGGGCGAGACATTTGATCTCAAGTCCCTGTGCATACGATTCAATCGCGGATGCGACTTGAGAAGCAAGCTCACGCGTCGGAACAATCACGAGAGCACGTGCACTCGATTGTTTAGCCTCAGTTGCACTGTTTAGTTTTTGGATGATCGGGAGGGCAAATGCAGCCGTTTTACCCGTTCCCGTTTGTGCCGCTCCGAGAACATCACGTCCACGCAAAATGAGCGGGATAATCTGTGTTTGAATCGGAGTCGCTTCGCTGTACCCTTTTTCGGAAAGAGTTTCGAGCAGATGGGCACTAAGCCCTAAAGTCGTAAATGACATCGTAGATATTACCTTTTTGGTAGTGTATTAATACATTTTAACATTTTATCGCTTCAAACCTCCCCATTATGGACTATTTTTTGCTACGATACCGCAATTGATTCAACAGGGAGAACAGAGTGAAAGCATTAACGCTTTTAGTAACATTAGCTACGCTAACTTGGGGAGCGAGCACTATCGGTACCGTATTCGATAAAACGACCCAAAAACCTATTCCAAACGCTATCATTATCTCCGGTTCCAAAGAGTACCGTACCGATTGTAACGGTGCGTTCAAAGTACCGTCTTCCCCTATTATCGGGGCACGTGCTATCGGGTACGAGCGCAAATTTTACAAAAGCGGCGGAAGAATGTATCTTCAACCGTTTCAACCAAAAGCCCTCTATCTTTCCAGCTTTGGTGCAACTCATGGAAAAATCATGGGAAATGCAAAAGAAATTATCAAAAATACCGAGATTAATGCGCTGGTCATTGACATAAAAATGGATCGCGGTCAAATTGCTTTTGCTACAAACAACGCTATCGCCAATAAAATCGGTGCACAAGAATTAATCTTGTTTAAAGACATCAAAAAATTCACGTCAGAACTTCGCAAAGAGGGTATTTACTCTATTGCACGCATCGTTACGTTTAAAGATACACCGCTTATCACAGCCTATCCTAATTGGGGTGTTCGTAAAAGTGATGGCAGCTTGTTTAAAGACAAAGAGGGGCTTTACTGGATCGATCCTTCACGCAGAGATTCATGGAACTACATGATCGATATTGCTGAAGAGACAGCTAAAGCGGGTTTTGATGAAATCCAATTCGATTACGTCCGTTTTCCGGATGCTAAAGGGGTGAAATTTTCCGTCGAAAATACTCAAGCGGAGCGGGTAAAAGCGATTTCCGGCTTTTTGGAAGCGGCTCGTACCCGTCTAACTCCCTACAATGTTTTCATCTCAGCCGATATTTTCGGATACGTCAGCTGGCATAATGCCGATATCGAGATCGGTCAACGTGTCGATGCCCTCTCACCGTATGTCGACTATCTCTCTCCGATGCTTTACCCATCAGGGTTTAATGCAGGTATCCCAGGGCATCCAGATCCGGTCAAGGCCAATTATGAAGTGGTCAAACAATCTCTTGATAAAGCGCTTGAAAAATCAGGAACCTCTCCGTTAGCCTATCGTCCATGGTTGCAGGCGTTTCGTGATTATGCGTTTGATCGCCGTATCTACGGAGCGAAAGAGATTCGTGAGCAAATTGCAGCCAGTGAAGCCTTCGGAAGTTGTGGATGGATTCTCTGGAACCCGCGTAATGTTTACAGTTCACAAGGGCTCAATTAACAGAAGATATAAATAAAATCTAAAATTTCAGTGTATAATACTTGACATATAGTATTAAACATTGAAACACTATTTTAGGTATTAGCATGATTAAAACAGATATCTTTATCGGAAGACAACCTATATTCGATAAAGATGGAAAATGTGTATCTTATGAACTTCTTTATCGAAGTACACACGAATCAAGCGGTGCCGTTTTCTCTAACAATGCCAATGCTACCGCACGTGTTATTATAAATCTTATTCATAATATTGGCCTCTCTTCTATCATCGGTACAAAAACAGGTTACATCAATGTAGACGAACAAATTATACTCAGTGATGTTTTTTTATCTCTTCCCAAATCTAAATTCGTTTTTGAAATTTTAGAATACACCAAAGTCACTCCGGAAGTAGTTGAAAAAATACGTCAGCTCCACGAACTCGGATATCGCTTCGCCTTAGATGATTTTTCCTGCGAATCTGAAAATATCGAATATTTCAAGCCTCTTTTTCCCTATGTCGATGTTATAAAAATAGATTTGCTGGCACCTATGGCTATGGGCATTGACGCTATCGCTGCAGAATTTAGTTCACTTAATGTGAAGCTATTAGCAGAAAAAGTAGAAAATATAGAGATTTTTGAAGAGTGTAAAAAAGCAGGTTTTGCTTATTTTCAGGGCTACTTTTTTGAAAAACCGACCGTAATAAGCGGAGTTAAAATCGAACCTTCCGTCATCAATGCTATCGATATCATTAACACTTTATACGCTACCGATGATATCAATACCGTAAGTGAAAAATTTTCATTCTATCCGGAACTAACCTTTAATCTTTTACGCTATATTAACTCGGCTGAATTTTCTTTTAGGCAGGAAATCACAAGCATTAAACAAATACTCAATCTCCTAGGCCCCTCACGACTGCGTTCATGGCTCGGATTGTTTCTCTATTCCGGTGCCCAAGAACAGATGTTTCAAGAAGCTATTGTCGATGCCGCAAAATTTCGGGCGAATATGATGCGTGAGCTGGTACTAGCGTTAGATAAACCTGCACTTGAAGATGAAGCATTTTTAACGGGAAGTCTCTCTCTCATCGACGCTTACTTACATCTGAGCATGGCCGAAATTATTGAAAAGATCCATCTTGGTCAACCTATCATCAGTGCATTGCTGAAACGCGAAGGGTATTTAGGAAAATTATTACTAATTACCGAAAAGCTAGAAAAAACAGATCAAATCCAGATTCTAATCGAAAATTTAGCGCCAAAAATCAATCTCACCGCTGAAAAACTTTATCAAATATATGCCAAAGCCTATAATTTTAGTGTCGCCATTCGTTCTTCAAACCCTTAGACTTCCTCCACAAATTAGCTGAAAAATGCTACAATCACCCCTAGAAAACAATGAGGAAAAAAAATGGGTGATAGAAATGATCTCTTACTTGAGTCCCATGATAATCTAGCCCGATACCTTGACCTTGCCCATCGCTCTATTGCCTCGTTTATCGAAAGCCATGCGGATATTTCACACGTTGCCACATTACAGGAAAACTATATTAGCAAAGCCTCCGAAAATGGGATAGAACGGTGTATTACTTTCGTTGACGGGCTCAGTGAGCTTGGAAAAAACATGTCTTTGGAACTCAAAAAAGCGCAAAAGAAGATTGACGAATTAACCGCAGAGCTACAAGAAACCATTTCTGAACTCACTATTGACCCACTTACAAAAGTAACCAACCGTAAAGGTTTAATCGAAGACTTAACTTATGCCATTAAAGCGGGAAAGCATAAAGAACTCCCCTTGGTACTGCTGATGATTGATGCCGACAACTTTAAATCGCTTAATGATAAATACGGTCACGTCGCAGGGGATAAAGTCCTTTACTTTTTTGCGCAAAGTATCAAATCTGTTCTTCGAAACGGTGATAAAGTGTACCGTTACGGCGGAGAAGAGTTTACGGTTGTGTTAAACCGATGTGATAAAGAACAAGCTTTTATCATCGCCGATAAGATTCGATCCAAAATCGAACAAAGCCATCTGATATACTCCGGACAAACAATCAAAATGACCGTAAGCGTAGGAGCCACCGTACATCATGCCGGTGATACCTATGATCTTTTAATTTCCCGTGCAGACGATGCGTTGTATCGTGCCAAAGAAGAGGGGAAAAATCGAACCGTTCTCTTAGATTAGAATCGAAATATTTTAAATTGTTTATACTTTTTCTATTTATTGAACATGATGTACTCTTGTAAATGAGATATTTAAAAAATCAAGGTAACCAGTGAAAAAATTTACCCTCTTCGCCTCTTTCTTTCTTCTTGCCTTGAGTATAAAAGCTGATGGTATTCCCGTGTCGACCTCATTAAGTGAAGATATGGCCCAAACAGCACATTTGGCAACACAAATCAATCAAAATATCGATTATCAACCTTTTATTTTATCCGTATGGGAACATGACGATCTTTTTAAGTTCGGTGCGCACACGCTCAAAGATGCACTCATGCTTATTCCCGGAATCGATATGATGGGAGATACGATGAATAATCGTACAACCGTTATTCGTGGATCCAATCCTCTTACCTACGGGCAAACCAAACTTGCTATTGACGGTGTCGTCGTTAATGACAGAGTCTATGATAGTTATAACGGCTATTTAGATTTTCCGATCGAGCTTATCAAAAGGATAGAGGTCGTACGGGGCTCAGGAAGTTTTATCGAGGGGGTCAACGGTTATTCACGGCTCAATCAATGTAATCACCTATGCACAAGAGAGTATGAAACCTCTGAATGGAACTCTTTTCGGAAGTTTCGGAAATGATTCGGCCAGACAAGCCGGATTTTGGTATAACCACAGCGCATCGGACTGGAAACTTTCAACGGATATTTTTTACCAAAGCAACGATGCTACCTCCCCTATCAATGTCACCGATAAATACGGTAACACGGGATTAGCTCCGCTCAACAGCCGCCAAATCGGATTTGGGCTCTCTTATCATTATGGAAATTTTTCTCTCAAAGGACGTTTTAACCAATTTGCAACAGGAAGTGCGTTCGGAAATTTGAATGCATTGCCGAATATTGACGGAATACAAACGATTCCCGCTTGGTATATAGAGAGCGGTTATCACCATAAAATGACTGAGAGTTTAATGCTGCACACTAAAGCTGGAATTATGGAAGACGGATGGGAAGATGAAGCCCGTCTACTTCCACCTGGCACCTATACCGGTATTACATTTCCGACCGGTTATTGGGCATATTTGGATTTTAGTACCCGTCTTCTCTATGCTACGCTTTCTGCAACCTATACCGGAATCAAAAATCATAAAATCATAGCCGGTTACACGCAAAAATACGAAGACATGATTGATATGTCTACAATCACTACCAATAAAACCGGTGGGTCGGCTCTGGTTGATTATACGCTTATTGCCCCTTTTATTAATGTAGGAGCGGCTTGCAGACATACCGATGAGTTCTACCTTAGTGACACCATTGATTTAGATGATCAATTAGCTCTGTCTCTTTATCTGGGAGGTACCAAAGCCTCTCATATAGACTTCCAGCACTATACCCGAGGAGCTTTGGTCTATCAACCTCATCGTCAACATATCGTAAAATTTATGGTAGGGAATAATTATCGCCTCCCTTCATTTAGAGAAATGTATACTCAAAACCACCCTTTACGTACCGGAAATCCAAATTTAGAGCCTGAGCATGTACTCTCATATGAAGCACAATATCTCTATAAACCGACCATGTCTACAACATTGGGGATTAATCTCTTTTATCTGCAGAATTCGGATCAAATCACCTCTAATACTCCGAATAAAATGTATCAAAATATCGGTGAACGCACTATCCAGGGGTTCGAAACAGAATTTCGCGGAAGTATCGGTGAAAATGACCTGATTGCCCTCTCCTATAGCTACATTTCGGGAGAAACCGTAAAAGAAAATGAATATACCGATTATCTCCCTTATGCATCATCCCACATGATTAAATGGGCATTCTCTTATGCGCTCACACCGCAAATTAATGCCGGTATTATCGGTCGCTATACCAGTGAGAAAGATCGCCGTCCTAACGATACCCGTAATTCAATGGATTCTTTTACGACACTTGATCTGATTTTAGGATGGGCAGACAAAAAAGGTTTCTACCTCCAAGGTGCTGTCAAAAATATTGCCGATGTCATCTATCGCTATCCTTCCACCCCATCTACCTATCCGGACGATTATCCGATAGAGGGTCGAACTTTTTGGATTCGATCATGTCTAAAATTCTAATGCGATCTCTCTTACTTTTACTCATCATCTATATTGTGGGAGTCGCCGATGAATCCTTTGTATTAAATGCGCATATTCGTATGATCCCTAAAATTATGGCTTTAGATACGCGCTTATCCTCTAAATCCCCTTCTTTTAAAGCTACGTTAGCTGTCGTATATGATACCAACCAAAAAAATGCCGCGTTTTCTATTGCAGAACAAATCAACAAAGTTCACAACGGAAAAGTATCCAATCTTGCTTTTAGTGCTACCGCTTATTCCTTCGATGAGTTGGTTGAACGCCGTGATATCGCTTTTATTTATATTGTTCCAAGATGTAATAGTCAATTGATTAAAAAAGTTGCCGTATGGGGAATCGTGCATAGCGTACCTACCTTTTCTTATGACGTAACTGATCTCGAATACGGTATACTTGGATCCATTGCGATAGAACGTTCAACTGTCGTTTATATTAATAAAAATACCCTAAAAGAGGGTAAATTCCGTTTCAATGACATTTTATTTCAAATTGCGAGAATTATCGAATGAACCGTTTTAAAAATGCACGCCTTTCAACCAAACTTTTTGCTACACTGATTTTTGCCACCTCAATCATTTTTATTACCATTACCATGGTAACCTTTTTAATCGTTCGGGATTTAACCATTAACGTTCAAAAAGAAAAAGCTTCTTTACTGATCGATACCGTTAAACCGGCTGTCTCTCTTGCTTTATTTCTTGGTATCACCGATATCGGAGAGAAGGTCTCTACCGTTACACAACAAAAAGAAGTTATGCGATTGGAAATTGCCGACCAAAATGGAAAGGTTATACTCGATTATCAGCCCTACAGCGCATCTTCCCCCTATGATATGATCAAAGTAAGCAAAACTCTGATTGAGCCCTCTTCACTAAAGCCTATCGGCTTAATTACCCTTACCTACTCAGGAGAAGAGTTTTCCAAAACAATGGATCATTTTTATACGCTATACGGCTGGGTTTTATTGAGCATATTTGCTATTTTATGGATTATGCTGATATGGATAAATTATCTTCTCTTACCTATCAAGCTGATTGCCAATAAAGTACGGAATTTTAAACCCGGTGAAAAAATCATATTTGATATCCCCTATTCTCAAGCCGAGTTTATACAAATCGTCCATGCTTTTGAAACGATGCAGGAACGAGTATTAGAATACTCTAGTGAAATCGAAACAATCAATAAAAATCTTGAGATCCAAATTACGGAACAAACACAAGAGGCAATACGCCATTTGTATTATGACAATCTTACCGCTCTACCGAATCGGCTAAAACTTCAAGAAGACCTTTTAACTAAACCGATTAATACCGTTGCTCTCTTAAATATTGATGATTTTAAGGAGATTAATGACTTTTTCGGTATCGATGCCGGCGACTGGCTCTTGACTCAAATTGCCCATTGGCTTAGTGAGATGAAACTCTCACCTTATCGACTCGGAGGAGATGAGTTCGCTTTTCGTTTGAGCGACGAACTCTCTCCCCTTGAAATTCGACACGACATCGAAATTCTTCTCTCTCTTTTAAATGAAAAACTTTTTATGATAGCCGAGGAAACGGTTCATATCCGAGCTACCGTAGGTATCGCTATTAAAAGCGATAAGCCGCTTATTCATGCCGATGTCGCCCTCAATAAAGCACGCAGTATCAAGCAACCCTATTCTGTCTATGATCAATCCGAAGGGATTGAGCAACGCTATCAAGCCAACATCGCGATGTCTGCCCAAATACGCCAAGCACTCATCGAGCATCGCATCGTCTGTCAGTATCAACCTATCATTTCTTGCAGTAGCGGTAAAATAGAAAAATTTGAAACATTGGTTCGGATAAAAAATGAAGACGGTACGCTTATTCCCCCTAATGATTTTTTACCGATTTCCCAAAAAACAAAACTCTACCACCATATTACGCAAGAGGTTGTCTATCAGGCGTGTCATCTTTTTGCCGCACGGCATGAGCAATTTTCAATCAACCTCTCCGGAAGTGATATGTCCGATAGTCGAACCGTCTCTACCATCGAGAATATCCTCCGTCAAACCGGAACCGCCGATCGGGTTATTTTTGAAATATTAGAATCCGAGGGGATCGAAAATTTTGATGAAGTTGCCTCTTTTATCTCACGTATGAAAGCATTAGGGGTAAAAATAGCGATTGATGATTTCGGAACCGGCTATTCTAACTTTGAAAATATTCTCAAGCTGAATGTTGATATACTAAAAATAGACGGCTCGTTAATCCGATCCATCGACGAAAATCCACGCCATCGGATCGTTGTTGAAGCAATCGTTGATTTTGCCCATCGTATCGGTATCGATACGGTTGCTGAGTTCGTTTCATCTGAAGAAATTCTTCGAAATGTCACCGATATGGGTGTTACCTATGCACAGGGATTTTACATAGGAAAGCCTCTGTTTTTAAATCCTCAACTCATGTAAAATTTAAAGCCAGCCATGTTATAATTCCGAAATTTTTTATAAGGGTCACCTCATGTTAACCGATCGCGTCAATATACTCTCCGAATCGATTACCATTGCTATCTCTACGTTAGCGCAAGAACTAAAAGCTCAAGGAAAAAATATCCTTAGCTTCTCCGCCGGTGAGCCTGACTTTGATACGCCTCAAGTCATCAAAGATGCCGCTATCAAAGCAATCAATGATGGTTTTACCAAATATACTGCCGTTGACGGTATTCCTGAATTAAAAGCGGCTATCGCCCTTAAACTCAAACGGGATAATCATCTCGAGTACAAACCGAATCAGATTATTGTTAATAACGGTGCGAAACACTCTCTTTACAACCTTTTTGCGTGTACTATACAAGCGGGTGATGAAGTGATTATTCCGGCACCCTACTGGGTCACCTATCCCGAACTGGTTATGTATTGCGGCGGAAGTGTTGTCGAGATCGAGACTAACGATGCCAGCGGATTTAAAATTACTCCTGAGCAACTCAAAGCGGCACTAACCCCTAAAACCAAAATGGTTATTCTTACTTCCCCTTCCAACCCGACAGGGGCTGTCTACTCACGCGAAGAGCTTACGGCCCTTGGAAAAGTGTTGGAGGGGACCAACGTCCTTGTAGCAAGTGATGAGATGTATGAGAAACTGATTTATGACGGTGAATTTACGTCAGCTGCGGCGGTGAGTAATGATATGTTTGAACGTACTATCACCATCAACGGACTTTCTAAATCGGTAGCGATGACCGGATGGCGTTTTGGATATATGGCGGCTGCGAAAACAGAAATCATCCAAGCGACTAAAAAACTCCAAAGCCAAAGCACCTCAAATATCAACAGCATCACCCAAAAAGCGGCTATTATCGGTCTGAACGGTGAAGCAGACGCTGATATTGAAGCAATGCGGGTTCAATTCAAAGCGCGTCGAGATGAAGCGGTAAAACTTTTCAATGCAGTAGATGGGCTTTCCGTTCTTTCACCTGCGGGTGCATTCTACCTTTTTGTAAATATCAAAGAAATAAGCAATGATTCTATGCAATTTTGCAAAGAGTTACTCGAAGAGCAAGGTATTGCCGTTGTACCGGGTGTAGGATTCGGTTCTGAGGGGTATTTTAGATTTAGTTTTGCGACAGATATCGAGAGTATTCGTGAAGGTATTAACCGGATCGCTCTTTTCATAGCGTCAAAAAAATAATTATTCTGTGTATTCCCCCACATAACGGGGAAATACAAACTACTTAATACTTTTTAACGCGTCTATAACCGCGTCAATATTTCCTATCGGCAAATGGACTTTCCATTCAGGATTTTTGGCATCACCGGCTAATGAAATACCGATACTGGCAACACTATCACTTCCCGTTCCATAGGGTTCATCTACCTTACTGATAGAGATAATCCCTTTTTTTGTCCCATCCAAAGGGATCTCTTTAATAATGGTTACCGCAGAACTCATAATTTCTCCTACTTAACTGTATATCAAAGAGTTTAGCCGATTTTGGCTAAAGCAATCTTAAAAAAATAGGAATTAATTTGAACCTTCATTATTTGTATTATTTCCGTAAATAAAAGCATACATTTTTCGATAATAACGTTCATTGCGCGTTCGATCCGTTGCACTGAAATGGTGATAGCGTCCTAATGTTTCCCATGAATAACCAAAACTTTTTACTAAACGGGTCAAAATAGCATTAGCTTTTTCACGCGCATCGTTTTCTTCAAAATATTCGTGAAGCATCGGGTTGGGATGGTATTTATAGTTGATTTGGTAAGGTCCAAGGTCGAGATTGGTAATCCCCCCCGCAATGAGCGCCTGAGCTTGTGCGGTACACTGTTCGGTTGAACCACATTTGATCAGATGTCCGTTAACCGAAAAACCTGCAGCTAGTGCTCTTTGAGCATCTTCAATCGCATTAATTCTGATAACGTGCGGAATACATTGCCCCTCTTCTTTAAGACACTCGCAATGTTTAATAGCATCAAGGACAATATCCGGCATTCGAATATCATTCGTAAGTTCTCCATCTGCATGCAAAAGCGATGCAGCCATAATAAGACTAACGAAAGGAATCCTCATCCATCTCCCC
>Ga0074197_1001502_pt1 | contig 19625 bp, 14 predicted proteins | sample EPASupsiteSAE305_FD_64526 | JGI IMG/M metagenome (GOLD analysis project Ga0074197, IMG submission 64526) | Bioremediated contaminated groundwater microbial communities from EPA Superfund site, New Mexico - SAE3-05 reassembly with SPADES | ecosystem: Environmental > Aquatic > Deep subsurface >...
TGAATTCACCGGGAAAAGCATACACCCGATCAGCCTCAACGCCCGGATTCACCTCGCGCAGCCGCCGAGCGGCCCATTGGTTCAGCCGGTCGACCAGAGCGACAAAAAAAGCATTAAACTCTTCGTGATTGAAGGCCGCGGGCGCCATGCTCTCACGGCTCCAGCCCAGGGCCTGTTTGCGGTCTTCATTGGAGAGGGAAGCACAGAATTCGGCAAACCCGTAGACGAGATCAAGCTTGGAAACCATGATGTACACAGGAAACTCAACGCCCAAAACAGTGACGAGTTCCTGAAGTTTTTCACGGATGGTCAGGGCCTTGCTCTTAATGGTTTCCGGTGCATCCTGCAGCAGGGAGGTCGCGGGGATGGTGACGATGACCCCGTTGATGGGACAACGCGGACGATGACGGGCAAGCAGTTTGAGGAAGGAGTGCCATTCCTCGCGGTCGGAAGCGGTATCCACCGGCATGGTGAAACGACCGGCGGTATCGAGGATGACCGCCTCATTGATAAACCACCAGTCGCAGTTGACCGTGCCCCCGGCGCCGGAAAGCGAGTCCTTGCCCAAGGGGAAATCGAGGCCGGATTCCCGAAGGGTCGTTGTTTTTCCGGATTGGGGTTCGCCGATCAGCAGCAGCCAGGGAAGATCGTATATCTTGACCTTGGTCGCCTTCAAGGTGACCATGGCCTCGGCCCAACGATCCTTGATCCCCTGCACCGCCACCTTGGCCTGTTGCCGCTGCTGCTGCCTGGAAACCGCATCCTGGCCCAGAGCGTTTTCCAGATTATCAGCCCGCCGCCGTTCCAAAACCCGCCAGAGGAGGATTATGGCGACCACAAAAAGAATGCACAGCAGCACCCCGCCCAAACCCAGCAGGAAGAAGCGCAGGCCCATGGTCTGCCAGATACGGGCAAGCAGGGCCGCAACGCCTACCGCCGCCAAGGTGCCGCTGATATAGAGGAAGGCTGTGGTCTTGATGAAATTCAGCAGAGAGCTCAACATAATCCGTTGTGATCCTTCAAGTATTATGGAGTTTGCGCCAGTGAAAGTGCAATGGCATGAATTGTTTCCGCAATCGCCGACCACAACCATTGACTTGCCACGAAATAGCCGATGGTTGAAACAAGCAGCACGATGACCACAGTCGATATCCCGAAGATGCGGGGCATCATTTTGTCGCCGCCCGTGTAAGCCAGGCCGGCCGCAGGGGTCAAGATCCGTTCGTCATCGGGCAGACGATGCGGCAGGACCGCGTAAACCCGCTGCTTGATCACCCGGAGATCATCCTCACGGGATCGGAACTTACCGCGAAATCCGAGCGCCAGGCAGGTAAAGAATAATTCCGCCAGTTCGGAATCCCGGTAGCCGTACTGTTCAAGGAGTTCAAAGAACCGTTCCCCGGCAACGCTGGTCTTGAAGAGCTCCATCTCCAGCAATTTTTCACGCCATTCGTTCGCCTTGTTCCATTGCGAGGTGAGGATGACCTCATCGGCAAAGCCGACCACGACATAGCGGATGATATCCGCCCGCGAGTGCAGGGCCGGTGAACCGTGAACAGCGGCATCAACGGCCTGCAGCGCCGTATGAATATCCTTGCGCAAGGCGTAAAGGTCAATTTCGGCGCCCGTCTCCAGGCGATAACGGAAGCCCAGCAGAAAATCAATCACAGGCCTCACTGCCATGCTCACCGGGTTGTGCATTACCGTTCTCCTTTCTCGATGTGCACATACAGGCTGATATCTTCAGTGACATCCACCGGAATCCCATGAATCACCAGCAGGAGATCCCGAAAGAGATCCTGCCAGAACTCGGAATTCCTGGAAAGATCAACCTGGAAATAGTGGAGACCGCTGCGGTCCGGCAACCCGGAGGGGATCCGCCGCAGCCGCTGACAGTTCAAACCCCTGGTCCGTGCCATCAGCATCTCGTCAATCCGCGAAGGGGGTCCGATTTTGACGCGATAATCACTGAGCATGGCGTCAACGCCGCTTTCCGGCATATCGGTATTGATGCAGAGGTAGGCAATCACCCGCACATTGGGTTCGGGATCAAGCCATTCCTTGTCAATGCGGCAATACCGCCGCTCGCCATCGACCTCAAAGCGCCGGTGGAGATAGTCGACCACCACCCCGCCCTCAACCATGCGCTCCACCAGTTTGATCACGGTCTCCATGACATGCCGGAGGTTGTCGTGATCGTAGGCCGGGACCTCCAGTGAAGTGTCCGGATAGAGCACGATCAGCTCGCCGAATAATCGCACCAGTTCCAGATAGAGCGGAAAAGGATGGGTCTGATTCATATTCAGCAGCTGCTGCAGCACCAGACTGTAACTGGCCATCATCTGCAGCCGGGTCAGGTTCGCCAGGACCCGGATCGGATCGGCGGTCAGGGAGATCCGCTTGGAGACGAGTTCACCTTGTAAAAAAGTGGCCTGGTTGCGGATTTTCACCACCACATTCTTTACCCTGTCCCTGAGATAGGCGGAAGCGCCGATATTGAGCAGGGGGGGAATATAGGTGGGGTTGAAGATCGGTTGTTTTGCCGAGGACCAGACCAGCTCTCCAACCTTGAGGGCCTCGAATTGATCGCCGGGATGGGGCCCGAAGGTAATCTGCACATTCCACAGCCGGGATTGAATGACCTGCCCGTTCTCGCCGCTGTTTTCGTCGACGATGGTATTCTCCTTCAAGACAAAGGGACGGGGAAGGCCTTTATTGGTTTCGTTGAGGGGATGGACAAGGGGCCGGTTCGGCTCCGTCCTCTTAATGGAGAACCAGACCGGAACGCATTCGTCCAGCTGACCGGCAATGTCCATAAACCCGCGCTCCTCGGCGTAGGCGTTATTGGGGACATTGAGCCAGGTACCGTCTTTTAGACACAACACGGCACGGTCGACTTTTATTCTGAATCCGGCAAGGGCGGTGGCGTTGATCTGGAGATCGGCGATACCCCAGCAACAGGCTGCGAGATGCATCATCTTCTCGCGGCCGACCATGGAGGATCGGCGTTGCTGCGTCTGGAAATGATGGGGCTGCATCAGCATCCCCTCGTACCAATGGATTTCGGCGGACTCGGTTTCGATATTGTGGCTCACGGCATCAGCTCCAGTCGGTTGTTGTGAACGCGGATCAAATAGGAATCGCGAAACCGGTTCTTACCCGAGAAAATGATGATTTGCTGCCCTTCCCGCTCACTGGTATTTTCATAATCCGCATAGATGATGATTTTCCCGGTCTCGCTGGGAACCCGCACGGTGATATTCCGGGTCCCTCCATCCCTGACGGCGAACTTCTGGATCTCTTCAGCGGTCAGTCGTTCCCGCATGTCGTTGCCGAACCACAGGTCAGGGGAAATCGCAAGCACCGCCTCAGCTTTATTTTCATTAATAGTAATAATATCAATGGGAAGCAAAACACCGTCATTGACAGGAACGTCCGCCTGGAGCGACAGGGTGACATCGGTATAGTTGGGTTTCAGCGGAGCCGCGCATCCCGACAACGCCACCGCGATCAGAAACAACCCGACCAGGTTTGCAATATTCCATCGTGCGGCTCGATCCGTCCCCCTATGCTGCGTCCCTTGCTCATTCATCGTCATAACCCCAGTTGTTGGATCTTTTTCTTGATGATATCGCGAACGATAGTCTCACTTATGCCCTCGGTGTCCATGGTACGGCGCACAGCCTTGACCTTGGACAGCAACTCCTCGACATCGACACTTTTTTTTCCCATCGGCAGCAGGGCTCTGCTCTCCTGGATTTCATGCACCGTGGTTTCAAGCCGGGTGCAGAAATAGTCGGCAAAAGCTCTGTAACCGTCACGTTGCGAGGCCAGAATGAGCACCAGCAGGTTGTACAAGGTATCCAGATAGTGCTTTACCTGCTGGTTGGACACCTGCGGGTCTCCTGAACCCGCGGCCAGGACCTCTTCGAGTTTCTTTTCAAGCCCGGGAGGATGAAAATCCTGCTGGGAGGCGACCGGATTGACGGCATCGTCGAGAAAGCCGGACACAAGCCGCTCCAGGCGCTGACCGAAGCTCTTCCAATGCTCATCCACCAGCCCGGGCGTTGACGGCGGCACTGCCGGATTCTTGAGGCCGGGCGAAGACAGGGAGGGCTGTGTCCGGTGCTGGCCGTCGGAAGGGCTTGCGGCTGAAGCCGGACTTTTCTCGGCGGTTCGGACAATATCGATCACGGTCTGATCGGAGGCGCCCCGTCGCAACTTCATGCCGAAGGCCTCCATGAACCGTTTGTCCTTGCGGATATAACGCGCCGCCAGGCTCCCGCCCTCCTCCAGGATGGCGCCGAGGACATCGCCGATCCCGATCGCCTCTTTCTTCCTCTCCGCCGCCAGGCTCAAGACTTTCCAGACCCGGGAAGCAACCGTCAACGGACCGATACGGCACACGGCAAGATTCTCTTCCGGGACATTGACCAGCCATGGCGCGATGATCCGATATCGGCCCGGCGACTTGATTTGCCTGATGCAGTCGAACCCCGCATCAGTCGTTTCGCCGGCAATCTCCATCATGGCAAGAAATAACCGGTCAACATCGCAAAAACAGCGATCAAGCGGACGATCCTCGTCGCTGGAGCCAAAAAAATGATCCCAAACCCGCTCAAGCCGCGAGGTCATGGAGTAGAGCGTGCGCGGATCGCTGAAACTGGATTCACTGAAAGGGATGCATGCCTCTCCTTCCCTTCCCGAGTCAACCTCCAAGACCGTTGACCCCACCAGCAGGACATCATGCATATTCAGCGGATAGCTGCGGCCTGCCTGCAGTTTTTCATTCAGATGGAAGGTGCCGTTGGTACTGTTCAAGTCCCGCACACACCAATCGTGCCCTTCCTTGACGATCTCCGCATGCCGTCCCGACACCTCCTCGTCCAATGCCAGGGAGAGCGAATTCCCCACCTTCCTCCCCACGGTCCCCTTTCTGTCGATACAGCCACGGAGACCATCCATGGGACCACCGATGACTTCCAACACCACCGTATCGCTCATTCGAGTTTGCAACCGTCAATTTTCTTCGAAAGAACAACAGCCTCATTCCAGCAAGCCGAGGTCGGCGGGATATCCTTCAAATAATCGCAGGCGTCCTTGGTGTTCCCCTCCTCGAGATAGCCTTTGGCCTTGGCCAGATATTTGGCATACAGGTTGTTGGCGCCCGGCCCCGGGACGCAGAGTCCCGCGGGCGCAACAGAAGAAGGGCTGGAGGAAAGAGGGGGCGAAAGAGGGAGGGGAGGCGCGCTCGGCGGTGACGGGTTCCGCAACCAGAAGAACAAGCCGATGGCGACAACCAGAACTGCCACCCCCATGCCGCCCCAGATGATCAGAGCCTTCCCGTTGCTCTTGGCTGCCCCCCCTTGCTGATACGAAGGAGGCGTTTCATAGGGTGTCTCCTCCCGTCCCCCCATCGGAGGAATGGTGGGCCCGGGCGTGTACGATTGCGAAGAGTAGGAACTGGGCGGAGCGCCCGGAACCTGCTGCCCGGCGGAGAATACGGGCGGAATGGGCTGGCTGGTGGAAAAAGGGAATTTTTCAGGAGGAATTGGTGCAAACGGCCGGCTCTCACTCAACGGCCGGCCCGGCGACAAAGATGGCGGGGAATAAGAGGGCGATGCGGGCCTTTGAGCGGAAAAGCTCCCCTCCTGAGGTAATCCCGATCCGGAAACCTGTCTCGAGGACGAAGCGGGGTCGCTCATCAGGATCGTTGCATCGGAGTCATACTTCTTGTCGATCTTACAAGCCACATTGCCGATTGTCAGCGAGGCGGGAACAGCGATGTCAAGGGTTGTCGACTTATGGACCCGGTTCGCATAAACCATCCCATTGAGGCCCAGAACCTGGACGGTGACCAGGTCGCCATTCCTCCGCATGATAAGATGGCTGCGGCTGAGGGTTTTGTCCTCAATGACGATATTCTGGGAGGCCTCACGACCGAGAGTGACCGTCTCGCCGTGACGCAGGGGATACTTGACCGGCCCCCCGGGAAGATCGACCACGAACCACATGTCGTCCTGCTGGGTGGAAAGCCGGTACAAATCAGGCGCCGGTTGTGCCGGCCTGAAAGGTTCCGGCGCCGGCGGGGGCGCTGCGGCCTGGTGGTGGAAATCTTCCCGAGGCGGACTCTGCCAATAGGGAGGGGGGGAAGGTGTTGCCGGAGGAGAGGCTTCGGGTTGTCCGTTGTCAGCATGCACTGGAGGAGGATTGAAACCACCTCGTATCCGCGTCTTGTCGTCTTTGGGGAAATGGTCATCCATATTCTTCACCTTCACGACCAACTCTTTATGCAATACTATGGCTCCATCGACCTCAGGTTAGGCCTGAGCACCTGTTGCCGAAGTCATTGCTTTGGATAAAAAAGGGAGGGGATGAAACGAAAGGGGGGATGCTGGTTTCCGGTATCATCGTCCTTTCTTTCGTCTTTCAGTTTTGCCAGAACACTTTGAGAAAAAACTATCAATATCGGTTAAAAACAGATTTATTTTCATATTAAACAGCTTTCCCCCCGTAATGCAACGAGCCAATGAAAAAAATTTCCGCGATAAAATATACGGGATCGGGCAAGCCCCAAAGAGGCCTTGTCAATAGCAGGCAAGCAAGGAGCTCACCCCTCCTGCCGGCACCTGCCGCCGATATTCAGCGGCCGGCAAGACCTACCATTCCCATCCATCCCGCAAAACAAAGCAATCAGGCGCCCTGCTTCAGGTTCGGGGGACGATCTCTTTCTCCCCCTCGATTGCAAGGAAGTTAAGGGTGGTGTGGACCGTAAAAAGCGGAAAAAACAGGGCCATCAAAAAAACATTGAGCAGGGGAATCATGCTGATGACGGCCGGCAACAAACCCAGACGAAAGGACTGGGCCCGGTGCTGCCGCAGCCAGCGCAGCTTTTCCCCAAGGCTCCAGCGGTACCGGGATGAGGGAAAATCAATGAACATCAAGGAAGAATAAAAGACATAGATGACGAACACCGCGACCGGTCCGATCACTGGAATAAAATTGGCGAGCAAGGCGGCGACAGTCACCAGCAGGCCGATCGCACCGATTTTCACCCCCTCCCGCAAATCAACAAGAATCCCGGACAGGGTAAGCGCGGCCTCGCCCTCCCCGGCTTTCGCGGTGTAGCGGTTACCGGCCCAGGTGCTGAGAAAAACGTAGCCGGGCGTGGTCAAACAATAGGCGACAAGAAAGGCCAGATAAAAAGCAACCACACGGGAAAGCACGAGAAAAATCCACTTCATGGCGGTCCACCCCCAGACCAGGGGCCAATGCCAGAAATGCTCCACAGTCGGCGGCGCTATAAAAAATGATCCGGTGATCTGGTTGACCAGGTCGATTGAAAAGAGATAGCCCCACCAGGTGAGCGCCCCGGTCAGAATCACCAGGATCAGGCTCCAGCCCAGCAATCGAGGATGACGAAGGAGGAAAAACAACGAAAAGTTCAAGGGCACCCAGGGGGGTGCGACGGTTCGGTGAACCGGATTCGCAGTTGCGGGAGACATGGGTCTTTCCGTGGAAGGGTTGAAGTTATAGTGGTTCCGGGGAGGGAGCAAGGGCTCCTTATCAACTGTCTTGATTTATGCGGGAGCCGCTCTTCTCTTCCTTGCGCTCGTCTCTGCCCGCCGGGCAGATGGAGGGGTCTATCACCCCTGGTAGACGCAGCTCACCACATCGGAGAGTTCGTACTCCACCCGATGCTCCAACAGGGTAGCAAAGACCCCGGTCAACTGCTCCAGGTTGTCAATCTCCAGGGCGCAGCCACTGTCCGTTATCCGGTAACCGTTTGCTTCGAGGACGGCAACCGCCTCTGCCAGCCGGGTGACCACCAGTCCCAGCCGGGAGAAATCATTCATATAGAACAGCGGCCAGTCAGCATGGCAGGCCCTTGGTTTTCCTTTTTCCGTAATTGGTAACAGCCCCATAGTATCACCCGGGTTCTTTGTTGCTATCTGCGACGCCCTATTGTTCGATGGCTCTTTCCCAAGCCGTCCTTCCTGAGTCATGGCCCTTGGAGGGACTCCGAGTTTGCCCTTCTCTCTTGCTTGACGATGAAACTTCTTTCCCCTCCGCCCTTACCATGCTATTTTCCCGATAGAATGAGCGAAGGGCAACAAAAATAATCCCTTCTGCTCCGCATTGTCACGCTCCCCATTTTCCAGGCTTGCCGGAGAACTGCCGAAATGTCCGCCCTGAATGATCCCAGAGTATTCTTTGCAGCAGAGCGTACGCTGCTGGCGTGGACCCGCACATCGCTGACCCTGATGGCCTTTGGCTTTGTGGTCGAACGTTTCGGCTTGTTTGTCCACATGCTGTTGCCGCAGCACAGCGAAACGCTGCAGAGGGGGCTCTCGTTCTGGATTGGCCTTTCGTTCATTGTCCTGGGGTCGCTGATTTCGGCGGTTGCGGTTCTGCAGTACCGAAAAGTGCTGCAGACGCTCAAACCGAGCGAGATACCCACCGGTTACCTCGTCAATCTCAGCGCTTTCACCAATCTGATTGTCGCCGCTTTGGGTACGGCCTTGACCGCCTATCTGTTCCGGAGCACTCTATTCTAGAACTTCGCTCCGACAGACTATTGTCTCCGCAGTCTACGGACGGTGTGACGGTCTTGCCGCCGATTCCCCAATTATCAGTTTCCATCCCATCGATCACGACGGCCATGGTTGCCGAATTCCTGCAGAAGATCTCCTTCTTTCAACGGAAATTTTCTTTAAAGGACTCCACTCACCCGCCATTATTCACTTTTCCGTGGAAAGCCGCCCATACAGGCGTTTTCGCTCAACGGTAAACGACCACCAAGGGCGAGCCTCTCCGCCCTCCATGAAATTAACCGCGGCCATGAAGGTGTCAAGAACGCAGGGATCCTGACGCTGGCCGGTCCTTTGCTCAAGAGTTCGAAACAGGGCGAACGGATCTTTGCCGATCAACTGTTGTGGGCTCTCGATGCCGATCATCCGCAAATCGGCGGCCATGGCCTTGCCGATGTTGGGCAGTTGATCAAGCCGCGCGACGGTTGTTCTCTCTGGATTTTTCATTTATCCTCATCAAGGTTTTGTCTGACGAAGAGCTGCTCAAACAGTATTGACTGTTGCTGCTTGATGGAGGTGAACATGGACCGAAGCGGCTTGTTGAAAAAGTCGCGGAAGCTATGGGAACAACCACCCGGAGCCTCGAACACCTAAAAAAAACGATTTGTCGAAGAAGGTCTTTCCGCCGCTATTGAACGCAGGGAAGGGTTGACACTCCAAAAAAAATCAAGTTTGGCGGTGAACTTGAAGCCCTGTACTAGCATTGGCATGTTCAAAAGCACCTGACGGTCGAAGTCGGTGGACAGTCCGACTGCCGGCTGAAAAGATGGTCGTAAAAAGCAAAGGAAGCCGTAACGCTGACCACGTAACAACGATGGTCATGAAGGTGATGCGGCATGCTGTTAAAGAAAGGATCAGCTTTTACGCGACAACGACAAAATCCGTTACGTTGACAGCTGGAGCGTTAGCAAGAGAGGCAAACTGGACAGCCGCTTCCGAACCGTTGCCGTCTCTGTCGTACAGGAGTGCGCCGGTGAGGGTGTTGTAGAGAATATAATCGTCACTGGCCGCTGCTACGCCTGTCGAGGAGGCGCTGAAATATTCGGTCTTCAGGATTCCAAGCGAAAGGTTGCTGAAAATCGTTTTGTTTAACCTGACAGTATCGTCCTCCACAGTGAAATCTTCAATAATATCCAGGTTGACAGCAGCGGTCAAGCTGCTATTGAAAACAAAAACATCCTTCCCTGTTCCACCGGTAAGCGAGTCGTTACCCAGGCCACCGCTCAGTGTGTCGTTACCGGCACCTCCCTTGAGGATATCGGCACCGGCGGCTCCATTGAAAAAATTGGCGGCATTATTCCCCAAAAGGGTGTTGTCTAAACCGTTCCCTATGCCGTTAATCGCTAACGAGCCGACAAGAGTCAGGTTCTCCAGGTTGGCTTCCAAGGTCCGGCTGACGTTCGAAAGCACCGTATCGATCTCAGGAGACTGCGTGCGGGTCTCCTTGATGATATCGCCGACGTTGTCCACATAATAGGTGTCGTTGCCCAGACCACCGACCATGGTATCAACACCCTCGCCGCCTTTAAGAATATCGCTTCCCGCCCCGCCGTTCAGAGTATCGTTGCCGGCGCCGCCGTTGAGGGTGTCGTCGCCGGCGCCGCCATTGAGAATATTGACCGCGGAGTTGCCCGCCAGCGTGTTGGCCAATTCATTCCCCGTGCCATTAATTGCCGCTGTGCCGGTCAGGGTCAGATTCTCCAGATTGGCCCCTAAGATCCGGCTGACACGCGACAGCACCGTATCGATCTCAGTTGCCGATGTATTGGTTTCCGTGACGATATCACCGCCGTTGTCCACATAATAGGTGTCGTTGCCCAGGCCGCCGAACATGATATCAGCACCGGCGCCGCCATTGAGGATATCGCTCCCTTCCTCCCCGTTTAGAGTATCGTTGCCGGCGCCGCCATTGAGGGTGTCGCCGCCGGCGCCGCCATTGAGAATATTGGCCGCGGAGTTGCCCGCCAGCGTGTTGGCCAATCCATTCCCTGTGCCATTAATTGCCGCTGTGCCGGTCAGGGTCAGGCGCTCCAGATTGGCCCCCAAGGTCCAGGTGACACGCGACAACACCGTATCGATCTCGGTTGCCAGTGTATTGGTTTCCGTGACGATATCACCGCCGTTATCCACATAATAGGTGTCGTTGCCCATACCGCCGATGAGGGTATCAACCCCAGCGCCGCCATTGAGGATGTTGGCTGCGCTGTTGCCGGTCAGTGTGTCATTGCCGCTACCGCCGGTAGCATTTTCAATTATCGCTCCATAGGCGATGCCAAGGTTGTTGGTGCCATCATAGGTCACCGTCGCACCGCCGGTATCGTGAGGCGGGGGTATTCTTAGACTGGAATAGTTGCCAGGCGTGAGATCGATTTCGCATGATAACGTAAAATTGCTGACGGATATGGTGTCGGTGCCGCCGGCGTCCCAGATGGTTTTGAAAAATGGTGCGATCGGATCGAAACTGTATACATCATTATCCGCATGATAGTTCATGTTTGCGCCATACAGGTACTGTATCGCTGCAATGTCGAGCACCATCGGAGTTTCCGGCGTAATATAGTAGCTAATCCAGTCATACACGCCATTGACATAACCGGCGGACGGATAAATGTTGTGCGGCGCGTCAGTGTAGGACATGACCGTGTACAATGCATTATCAAGCGAAGCGGGCAGAAGCGTTGAGCCATCGAAAGGATGCTTCAACCCCAAACCATGGCCGATTTCATGAATCAAACAAAGATAGTTATAAGATCCTGTCGACCAATCCGTATCGGTAGCTCCTGAGCTCAAGCTGTTGAGCCAGACATCACCCCCGCATGACCAATAAGAATTCGGGTAATAGCTCCACCCCCAGACCTGCTCATCAGTCCTGGCCGACGTCCAACCAAAGCGGATATCGCCGACATTGCCAGCGGTGTCGGCCACCTTTTGAAAGTTTATGTCGGCAACATTAGCCCAGCTTTGCAAAGCGGCTTGTACCGAGGCCTGTTGGGTGGCGTTAAGAGCGTAGTGAGAGGTGGCGTTCGGCTCATCGAGCGGAGAATAATCGTCGACTTCATTGGGTCCGGAAAAGATTGCGTCATTGCCTGAGGCCCAGGGAAAACTGTAGGTCAAAATTGTCCCTGTGCCGACAGCCCCTCCCCACTTTGATCCGCCGAGAAGTGCATCAATGTTCCGAAGGCCTGCTGGATCGACAGTTGTGGCGCTGCTTGAAGAACTTGGCGAGGGCATAACGTTTTCTCCATTATTCCAGTCAATTTATCGAGGGGGGATGACGCCGGGTTGCAGACCGGGGATGACCAACCGGACAGCCACTCCCGAATCGCTGTCAACCATCTCACGCGGAAGCACACTACACTTTTTTCAAAAAATCGCAATACGGCAAAAATACCCAGAACCCCGTTTGCCGCGGCTGCCCCCGCCTCGTTGGAAGAGGCGACAGTACGGGCTGGCGGTCCGTCAGCATACCCAAACAATCAGACAAAAAGACGACCTGTTTTATGAGTCTCTAATAACGCCAAAATCATCTTGACGTGCAACCTGTCGCTTTGTAACTTAAAGATTCTTTTACATGTGAAGATCTTACAATGTGGGGCTGGATGACTACCGATCGGGCCACCAATAAAAAGTTCCTTCCGATTGCCGGGACATCCCGGCGAAGGCGACAACGGCCCGTGATAGGGCGCCCATCATTCGCCATCCTCCGATCGATCGAGCCGCAAGCGATCGGATTACCCCTCCGTACCTGTTTAGTATTTACCATGAAGTAGTATGGGAACGATCGAGACCGCAGTCCCGCTCGTTCACTTTCCGAACCTTTTTTAAGAGGAGGTATCTTTATGAACCATGCGTACGGAGCAGTATCTTTTTTTCTGTGCATCATCGGCCTCTCGCCCTTGGTGTTCACGCCGGCGGCAAAAGCCGACACCACGGTCAGCGGGGTGATCAAGGATGTCTCCCAACAGACCGTTTCGAAGGCAACGGTTTACCTGATCCCGGCCGCGGACGTGGCGGCAATGGCGAAGACCAAGACGGAAATCAAGAAAAATGCCGCCAATGACGAGCCCTTGGAGGATAACCTGGCGGCCAACAAGGACAAATATCAAAAAGGCACTTCCGACAAGCAGGGAAAATTCAAAATTTCAAAGGTAGCAGCCGGGAAATATTTCATCTATGTCGCCCCGGCCGACAACACCTATCTCCCGGGTGGAAACAAAGCCAACACCGCTCTCTCCATCGCGGAAGGCGCGGGGCAGAAACTTGAAATTCTTCTTTCCGGAAACATTCCCGACAAGGCGACCTTTGTGGGCACCTCCAAGTGCCTGACCTGTCACAAGGAGTATGCCGCCGAAAAGATGACCCTGCACAAACTGGGGATCAGGGTGGCCGGCAAAGACAGCAAACTTCAGGATTCCTCAAGATTTCCCGAATTCGACAATGGTTTGAATCTGCTCAAAGCAGGAACCGCGTTCTACTTTTACGGGTACAACAAAGAGCGCGGATTTGATAAATATCAGATTTCCAAGGAGATGCCGAAGGATGCCGCCAGCGCCAGCCTGCGTGCCCAATTTTTCAGCGATGACAAAGGCAACGTCAAGGTCAGGATGGAAAACCTGAAGGATCCCGCCGATGCCCCCAGAGAATATCCGGTGGAAATGACCTATGGCGGCGGTCTCTACAAACAGCGATACCTGCTTCGCGTCGGTAAGAATCTTTTCCCGTTCCTCCAGTACAACTCGCACGGCGACGACTCCTATGCCAACAGAACCCGGAACAGATTCAGAGATTATCATGCCGATTGGTTCTATGACGAAGAAAGCAAAAAACTGAAGGATCCGCCGATCGCCAAATCCTTTGAAAAGGAATGCGCCTCCTGCCACTATACCGGATACACCCTCACCAAACTTGATTCCGGCGCATACATTGCCGGAGCCGTCAATGACCCGAACGGCGAATTCGACATCGACGGGGACGGGATTCCCAATGAGCTCAATATCGGCTGCGAATCCTGCCATGGAGCGGGTTCCGCCCATGTGAAAGCTCCGAAGGCCAAAAAAGCCGCCACCATCGTCAGTCCCGGAAAGCTGGCTTCGGAAAGAGCTTCCGTCATCTGCGGCCAGTGTCATTCCAGGCCCCAGGGACACCTCAACAATGACCAGCCGGTTAACAAAGATTTCAAGATGATGGTTCCCGGGACCAGCCGTAACGAGTATCTGGTCAACTACACCACCCGCGAAGATGCGGCTCCAGCGGATGTGTGGGAATCCCATTCCAAATCGCATCATCAGCAATATCTCGACTTTATCCGTTCCAGCAAGTACCGCAACGGAGACCGGATCCTGAGCTGCACCACCTGCCATGATCCCCATGGCGTGACGACCGGCAAGCATCAGATGCGCCAGGATGCCGTATCGCCGAACAGCACCTTCTGCCAATCCTGTCACACCGCCCAGAAAGATACCGCCAAGCATACGGAGACTGTTGTCGGCTTTGCCCATGGCCCTGACACCAAGATTACCTGCACCAACTGTCACCAGTTTAAAACAGCGCAGACAGGAGCAGGTTTCGGCAAGGGACTGGTTACCGAAGACGGCAAAAACTATTGGGAAAACGATATCACCTCACACTTGTTTATCGTGCCCCGGAAGGACAACAAATACGTCAAGGGGGTTGATCCCGACAAGGCCATGCCGATTCCCTACACCAATTCCTGCGGCATTTCCTGCCACGACCCGAAAAGCTTAAAGTAATCATCCGAAAACATTCAATTGAAAAGGGGCTCGCAAGAGCCCCTTTCCTATTCCCTGCCGTGACTGCCCGGCCGCAAGAACGCAGGCCGGGAATCATCGCCTTCCCTTCCCCGCAAAAAACGCCCCCCTCATCCCGGCCGCTGGACCGCCCGGTCGAGCATGGCCGGCAGGCCGCCCTGTTCCTCGGGGATAAAACCGAAGACCTCCCGCCAGATCGTATCGTTTTCCATGCAGAAATAGATGCAGGTGCGGGTGTCGGCGTATTTGCGCAGTTCGTCGAGGATCAGTCGGTACATCGCCACCCGCTGGGTGCGGAAATAGCGGCGTTTGCCGTCCAGGCCGTCGATGAATTCCTGGTAGAAGAAGCGCGAGGCGGGAAAACGTTCGGCCGCGATCTGCTTGAGTGTCGGCAGATAACGCAGGGCCCCCATGCTGATCCAGGCAATGGAACCGGCCGGCACCGAAGCAAAGAGCCGCGCAATCGTCTGCCGGTATCCCTCCTGCCAGCCCTCGTGGAGAATGATCGGGTCGAAATGGAAGGCCAGCCGGTATCCCCACTCGGCGCACTGCTTCGCGGCCTGCAGCCGTTCCTCCAGGCTGGCGGTACGGATTTCCTCCCGGGCCATGATAGGCGGGCTGTTCAGGGACCAGGCGACAACGGTGCGGCCCCGGTGGTCGAGCCCCTTGAGGTTGCCGATATTGACGCTCTTGGATTTCAGCTCGAGCACGGCGTTATCGCGCTTGGCCATATACGTCACCAAACGGGGACTGAGATGGGTGAGATTGTCGAGGGCCAGGCTGTCGGTGAACTCGCCGGTACCGATCCGGAAAAACCGCTGCGGCTCGCTGTCCAGGGCCTGATCAAGCTCAGCGAACAGCTCGTCGACATTGACGAAAAAGCTCAGCCAGGGGTTGTTGAGGTAGGCCTGGAGGATGCAATAGACGCAATCCATGGGACAGTTCATGCCGATATTGAGCACCTGATAGCCGCAGCAGCGGTACTCGCGGGTGCCGGGGCAGGGTTTGAAAAAGGCGCCCCGATTGCGGCAGAGCAAAAGGTGCCGCTTGCCGGCACTCAGGTTGTAAGGGTACTCGCCGGCAATCTCCGGGGCCCCGCGCTCATCGACCACGGTTACCGGCAGGCGGGCCCGGGCAATGATCTCGCGGGTGTACGGCAGATCGAGGCAGTCTTCGGCCACATGCAGGCGGGTGACGAAACGGGCGGGATCGCCGTAGAAGGAAGGCTGTTTCAAGGCATCGGTTCCAGTGGAGATTGATTCTAAAGGTTATTCAGACTGTAGGCTGTTAGGAGAAAAGGCTGAAAGAGAAAAACAATGGAACGCTAACAGCCTGAACACCTACAGCCTATCCACCTGGCAGTTAAGATTGATAGTGGGCGGCCAGGTTGAGGTAGCGCGCCCCTTCCTCGGGGCGGCCGTGTTTCAAACATCCCTGGCCGTAGACGGTGCATTTCCGGGCCAGTTCAACCACGGCCTCGCGTTGTTGGCCGGCATCGAGCATCCCGGAATCCAGCAGATTGCAGAGCGATTGAATGCGGTAGATATCCATGCCCATGCGGTGCACCGCGGACAACTGATCCGGCCGCCCCCCGTCCTTGCCGGTCAGCGGTTCGGGCACGAGCAGAAACGGCTCCCTGCACCCGATCCGCAGCCAGAGATCGTAGTCCTCGCAACAGGGCAGGCGCTCATCAAAAAGACCGTAGCGATCAAACAATTCCCTGCGCGCCATGACCGTGGACATGCCGACCACGCACATCCCCAGACAATTGGTGAAGATGTGTCCATGCGGCGGATCGTGTTTCTTTTTCTGGTTGACCCGCTGCCCGTGCCGGAACCAGATCTCACGGGTGTGGGAGATCGAAAATTCGGGGTGGGCCGCCAGGGCCGCGGCCTGCAGCGCCAGTTTTTTCGGCAGCCACCAATCGTCGGAGTCGAGGAAAGCGAGCAGCGATCCCTGCGCCGCCCTGATGCCGAGATTACGGGCGGCGGCGGCGCCCCGGTTTTCCTGCCGCAAAAAACGGATGGGCGCGGAGGCTCCGGCAGCCAGCCGGGCAACCAGGCCGGCGGTTTCGTCGGTGGAGCCATCGTCGACCACGATCAGCTCGGCGCAGGGCAGCCGCTGCGCCAGCACGGAACCAAGCGCCCGCTCCAGGAGCGGGGCCCGGTTCCAAGTGGGAATTATTACCGAAATCAAATCAGTTACCAGCAATCGACAGTCCCATTCCGGGCGAGTTACCAACCGCCGTATCCAATTTATTATGGCGGTTTACCGGCAGTATAGTATAGTAACCACCTTATTCCATGAAAAATTATGCGCCTTATCCGGAAGGTGCATCAGACAGAATTCGGCCAGACAATCGCGCTTCTATGTACACAGACATTCTTATCAATGCAACCTCCTACGAGAACCGGATCGCCCTGATCGAAAACGGGCACCTGCGCGAGTTCCACATGGAACGGCTTTCGGAAAAAGGGCTGATCGGCAACATCTATCTGGGCAAGGTGGTCCGGGTGCTGCCCGGCATTGACGCCGCCTTTGTCGATATCGGCCTGGAGCGCACCGGATTCCTCTTTGTCGACGAGGCGCTGTACATCTTTGCCGAAAACTATCAGCGGCTCGCCCCGGACCATCGACTCAAACAAACCCTGCCGCCGAATTGCTCCGACACCCCGACCATCGATACCATCCTCCACGAAGGCCAGGAAATTCTGGTGCAGATCGCCAAGGAGCCGATCGGTTCCAAAGGCGCCCGCCTGACCTGCAACATCACCCTGCCCTGCCGCAACCTGGTCTTCATGCCGCTCACCGATCATATCGGCATCTCCCGCAAGATCGAAAACGAGGTGATCCGCCAGCAGCTGCGCGACAAGATCGAGGTGCTCCGGCCTCCGGGCATGGGGTTCATCATGCGCACCGTGGCCGAAAATATCGGCGACGAGGAATTGGAAGCGGACATGGAGTTTCTCCTCCAATTGTGGGACGAGATCCTCACCAAAGCGAAAAGGACCCAGGTTCCCTGCCTGATCTACAAGGATCTCGATATCATCCTCCGCGCGGTGCGCGATTTTTTCACCGAAGACATCAACGAACTGGTGATCGACAACCGGGAAATGTACGAGCAGTTGATGTCCTACGCCAAGACCTTTGCCCCCCAGCTGCAGGACAAAATCACCTATTACGATTCCGACCTGCCCCTGTTCGAGTATTACGGGGTGGAGACCGACATCAACAGCGCCCTGGAAAAAAAGGTTTGGCTGCGTTCCGGCGGCTATATCGTCATCGAGCCGACCGAGGCCCTGACCGTCATCGATGTCAATACCGGCCGCTACGTCGGGGCCACCGATCTGGCGGAGACGATTTTCAAGACCAACATGGAGGCGGTCTGGGAAATCGCCCGGCAGCTGCGGCTGCGCAACCTCGGCGGCATCATCATCATCGATTTTATCGACATGGACAACGAACAGCAGCGGGAGGAATTGTACACCGCCTTTCAGGAGGCCCTGCGCAACGACAAGAGCAAGGTGAACATTCTCAAACTCTCCGAGTTCGGCCTGGTCCAGATGACCCGCAAACGCCTGTCGGAAAGCCTTACCCAGATGATGTGCGAGCCCTGCCTGTACTGCGGCGGCGAGGGCTTTATCAAGTCGCGCCGCACCATCTGCCACGAGATCTTCCGCAAGATCACCCGGGATGCGCGCAAGATCGGCGGAGCGCACGTCACCATCAAGGTCCATCCCCATATTGCCGAAATGCTGCTCAACGAGGAGTCGTATAACGTTGAGCAGCTGGAGCAGAAAACCGAAAAACGATTCACCATCATCCCGATTCCCGATATGCAGCTCAAACGATACGATGTCATCTGGAACGAATAGACCCTGACACCCCCTCTTTATTTCCTAACCCTTACACAACATCTCCCATGGCGAAACACATCCGGCTACGCAGTTCCTCGCGGAGGGGCGGCAATTTTCTCAAAACGTTCTTCCTCGCACTGGCGGCAACCGCCACCGTGGCTCTGGGGGTTGTCGTTTTTATTCTTTTCGAGTTTGAAAAACCCGTCCTGGTTCTGGAAAAAGAGATCCGGTTTCTCGGCGGCAAGGTGGACCTGCCGCTGCGCGCCTCGGATACCAAAAGCGGGATCAGCGCCATCACCATCACCCTCAGCCAGGGGGACAAGACAGCGCAGCTTCTCGAAAAAACCTTTCCGCGCCAATCCTGGTTCAAGGCCGCCGGCCCCCTGCTGATCAATGAAAAAGTGACCATCGACGCCCAGAAGGCGGGGATCAAGGAGGGAGATGCCGAACTGAAGATCTCGGTCCGGGACTTTTCCCTCAACGGACTGTTCAAGGGCAATCAAACCGTGCAGCAGATCCGGGTGACCATGGACACCAAACCGCCCAAGGTGACCCTCGGCCAGGCCCAGCGTTATATTCATCCCGGCGGCAGCGGCCTGGTCGTCTATACGGTTTCCGAGCGTCCGGGCCGCCACGGCGTCATGATCGACACCACCTTTTTCCCCGGATTCCCCACGGGCAAGCCGGACACCTACCTCGCCTATTTTGCCCTGCCCTGGGATGCCAAAGAGCCGGGAACCACCAAGGTGATCGCTTTTGACGAAGCCGGAAACGAGGGGAGCGTCCCTTTTGTCAGCAATTTCAAGAAGGAGAAAGACTATCGGGACAGCATCAACCTGAGCGAGAACTTCCTCCAGCAGAAAATCCCCGAATTCGAAGAGCATTATCCGGAGATGAAGGGCTCGCTGCTCGAAAAATATCTTTATGTCAACAACGAGGTGCGACTCAGCAACGCCCAAACCATTGCCAAGGTCTGTGCAACCACCGACCCGCAGCAGCTCTGGTCCGACCGTTTCTTCCGCATGCCCGGAGCGGGCAGGGCAGGATACGCCGACCAGCGCACTTATCTGTATAAAGGCGAGGCCATCGACACCCAGACGCATCTGGGTGTTGACATCGCCTCAACCGAACGGGTGGGGATCAAGGCCGCCAACCGCGGCAAAGTGGTCTTTGCCGAGTATCTCGGCATCTACGGCAACATGATCATCATTGACCATGGCCAGGGGATTTTCAGCCTCTATTCCCACCTGAGCAGTATCGAGACCACGGTGGGCACCCTGGTTGCAAAAGATCAGCTGATCGCCCGTTCCGGGGCCACCGGCATGGCCGGCGGCGACCATCTTCATTTTTCCATGCTGGTGCACGGTATTTTCGTCACCCCGGTGGAATGGTGGGATCAGCACTGGATC
>Ga0074197_1001517_pt1 | contig 19338 bp, 19 predicted proteins | sample EPASupsiteSAE305_FD_64526 | JGI IMG/M metagenome (GOLD analysis project Ga0074197, IMG submission 64526) | Bioremediated contaminated groundwater microbial communities from EPA Superfund site, New Mexico - SAE3-05 reassembly with SPADES | ecosystem: Environmental > Aquatic > Deep subsurface >...
CGCCTATGCCCCCCACATCGGAGGCGACGATTGGCTTCCCGCAAGATAAGGCCTCCAGAATGGACATCGGAAGCCCCTCGTAGTCGGAAAGCAGGAGGAAGACGTCGCATAGGTTGATGCAGTTGCCGGCTTCAGGCACTTCGCCGAGCACCTCGACATTGGGCGGAAGACTGGTCTGATCTATGGACTGGACGTTGCCGATCCAGAAGAAGGCCACTTTCGCGGCAGAGTCGGCAGGCTGGCCCGCACCCGTGCCGGCGAAAGCCCGCGCCACCTCGAGGAACAGATCGAAACGTTTGGGCGCCTCAAGCCTGGCGATGCTCAGGACTATCGTCGCGCCTTCAGCCCGGGCCACTCCGATTCGCTCCGTCACCGCTGGATCCGGCGTCATACCGAACCGGTCGCTCGCGCCATTGTGGATGAGCCGTACGTTGCCGTGAATGCCGGCCTCCTCAAGGTTCCGTCTGTCGTAGGCCGAGACCGGAACAATTGCGGAGGTAATGCGCGCCATTATCCGTTCCAGCGGCAGGAATTTTCTGTGCGTTTTCAGGATGGTGTCGAAGCCGTGAATGGTGTAGACGGTCGGGATGCGGCGGATTGCGGGGAAATTGGCAAGCAGGGCCGCGAATCGCCCCAGGACGCTCGCCTTGGACGAATGGAGGTGTACGATATCGGGTTTCCAACGCCGGAAGAGCCGGACAAGCTCGAGCACCGCGGACGGGTCCTGGACAGGGTGAATTTCCCGGCGCAAATGACGCAAGGGCATGCGTTCGACGCGAGGATCAAGGTGTGCCCAGAACGGTCCCGCCGGAACCGAGGCAGCCGCACAGATATGACCATCCCGCACCGCCCTGTTGGCGAGTTCGGTGACGACGCGCGGCGCCCCGCCCAGGTCGGCGTTGGTCACGACGTGGAGAATCCTCACTGCGCTGCTCCCTTCAGCATGCCCCGGTAGCGCCGGAACGCGGACAGAGGCACTGCCATCAGTGTAAGGGCACCTTTACCCAGGTTTCGGGAACTATATCGCCGAAATCATACCGATAATAGGCGAATCTGCCCGGAGAGGCCAGAGACCAGCGCTCCGGGGCTACCACGAGTTTCCCGAGACACGGATCGAGCCAAGCCCCCCACCAGGAAAAGCTGCTGTTCGCTATTATGTGGCTCCTGCAGCGACTCATGAGCCACATGTCGCGCCAGCTGTCAGACCCTCGGTTCCAATCGACAAAAGAGACCTCTGCGGCGTCCAGGCCGAAATGGGCGCGGCACCAGGGAAGGTCATCCGAGAACACCAGAAAATGAGGCCGCTCGATGCGTTCTCTCACCAGAGAGAACGCATTACGGTAGTAGGTCTCGGTACAAACCTGCGTTTCCGGCAGCCGAAGGCTGTCTCCCCGTCGCACGTGAACCGAGACGAAATGACTTTTATCGGTGCATGCCACTTCACCTTCTTTACCCGATCCGGCTCCAATGTCAGCCATGGTCTCGACCAACCGTCGATTCCGTTCGCCCGGATTACCGACAAAGTGGAACTCCTCACGGAGGCTCTCCGCGAATGGCGCGAAGTATTTTTCGCTCTGCCACCAGCCTTCGAAATAGCGGTCACCCTTTAGTTCGAATACCGACGGATCGTAGCGGAATACGCGGTCAATGTGATGGGTCCGTTTAGTGAAATATTTGCGCCGTATCTGCGAGAGACTGTTGCGGGGGTGAGTCGCCAGACGCTCGACGTCCTCTTTCCGCGCCGCCCTGTATTGTATGGCGAACAGCCTGTCCAGCTCGAAGCCATTGTGCGCCGGCATGTATTCATAGGTTGAAAGGTCGAGGTAGACCTCGTCGCCGGTCCGCTCTTCCAGAGCCCGCGCAAAGGCGTACTGGAACATCTGGTTGCCGAGCCCCCCGGACACTTTGACGATTTTCATTCCCGCCCCAGTGCTTTCTTTGCAAAATGCTTTAGGAAGCGCCCGACAGAGGTATAAATTTTAAAGCTATTCCATAACATTTCAAAAATGGAATACCGGTGAATTTTCTGCCTTTTTCCTTCTACTGCCACTGTGCTGCCAAATGATAAATCTTGATGTATCAAAGTAAGGGTAGGGGAGACTCCTCTATAACGAACAAGACCACGATAGTATCCCCAGTTATCAGCGGGGAAGTGGACCGGTATATTAATGTCCTTTATCGCTAGTGCTGCTTTATATGTAATGACATAACCTCCAGCGCCTGCGTCGCTGCCATGTCGTATAAAGATAGGATTAACGATACGGAATGTTTCAAAAAGAGGCTTTGCAGAACCTAGCCTATAATAATCACACCGTTCCAGAAAAACCAAGTCCCCTTGTTCTATAATCCCATTTTCAAGAGCCCTTAACACCATTGGCAGATCTGGATGTAAAATGCCATCGTCTTCTAGAACCAAAGCCCATGGCAATTGTCGTTTCACTATCTCGGCATAGACAGAGGCATGACTGAGTGCACAGCCGACTTCTCCAGCTCTAAGACTCCTATCCTCCAGTTGTCGCGCTGATGCATCATCATACCATCTTGGATCATCAATGCGTTCTGTCCCTCGAATCGCATCGATAAATTCATAATCAAGGCAAAGCGATTCAAGTTGACGGCGCATAAAAGCACGTCTTTCTTTTTCGTTTTTTAGGCTAATTACAAAGACAATCATCTCGTCGGGCCTTGCTATTAAAATACCTTGCGTGTTATATCGCGAAGACGCTTCTTCAGCATTTTTCGGTCGTATTCCTTTTTATCTACACATCCATATTTCTTTAAAATACTCATGCATTCATAAAAACCATCTGAATCCCTCGTTGAAATTCCTCCCATTTTGAATTCTGCAAGAATCTGATCAATGAACACGAATCTCCCATTGTTGAGAAATATGCGAAGCATAACTTCAAAGTCAGAAGCTATCTTATATTCGAGACTAAACCCTCCTAGTTTAAGATAAGTATCTTTTTTTACAAAGGATGCCTGATGAGGGATCATGGTACAATTAAAAAGATTTTCAGGTGAGCTCGAATAAACTGTGAAGGCACCGTCATCATTATACTTCTTTAATATTCCATAATAGACATCGGCGTCGGGTTCAGTTGTTATTTTTCGTTTAACTATTTCAAGAGCGTTTGATTCGAGCTTGTCGCCACATCCTAAATAACAAATGTATTCGCCAGATGCCAATCTCAATCCCTTGTTGAAGGCATCGTATATACCTTTATCAGGCTCGCTGACAATAATGGGAGAATAACCAAATTCCTCAGACCTTTCTTTTATAAGCTCGATGGTTCCATCTTCTGATACGTCATCAATCAATATAAACTCATAATTGCTGTCACTTTGTCTTAAAAGCGAATCCACAGTCAAGCCAAGATCTTGTTTTGCATTCCTGCTGGCTGTAATAACTGAAAACATAGTCTTCATATATCAACCTTGAAACCTATACTTGCAATGTTATAAGATGGTTAATAAAGACAACTTTTCTCAGACACACCGATTGCATTGCTATTCTCCATCATTATTTCCTAAATTTCTCTTATCTCTAAGGTACCTTATAAACTTTATAATGCCATATGGGATAAATATTTTTATAATTTCTTTTATAATTCTTTTCCATTTATCATTTTCTTTTAGATACCATATTAATCTTACAATTCCATAAGGAAGAATGCATTTAATAATAGTGGTAAAGATGTTCTTTAATGTTAAACTATCAAATCGCGCAAAAGGATGTTTCCTGAAATATAGGTTTTTCTTATTTTGTTTTTCAATAAAATCAATTATTTTACTTTCTGATTTTACCCACTCTGCATAACCATTTTTTATAGTTAACAATGAATTTTTTATTACAGCCTCAGAATTTGAAAAATTTATTGCTTTTACATTATATGGATCGAATAAATAACCATTATAGCCATCAATAATGTATTCATTCATTGTTGGCTGATCTGCGGCCACCACGATTTTGCCTCTTGCCATTGCTTCCAAAAAAGAAAGGCCGATGCCTTCTTGGAATCGTGGTGCAATGTATATTTGATTTTCATCCACAACTTTTAGATAACTTTCCCTATCTGGGAACCACTTACTATAAATAATATTATATTTTTTCTCATCGACGGCTGATGGTTTAGTAAATTTGTGCCCAGGATCAATGGCTTTGTGAATATGAATCTTTTTTATCTTTGATTTGCTTAATAACATTTTAACTTTTGGCCAGTCAATAGTATTTATTCTTTGCCAAAAAAAACACGTATTAGGTTGTGCCTCTTTATTAACTTGTGCTGGCTCGGGGTAATATTTAACATTTAAGACATCAAAGCCAAGCATGGAAAGCATATCCCCCATAGTTTTGCTAAAGCTTATTATTTTTAAATTTCTATAGTGGTACCAATAGGATCTTGAGGATGACCCACTCTGATCAAACATAGGAATAAAGATAATATTTTTACATTTTATTTCTCTCAGATAATCATGAGAAATCATTTGCCAAAAAATTACAGCAGAATACGTCTCATCAAGATGTCCAAGTTTCGGTTTTTTCTTGTTTCTCCATGATTCATCAATAATATATTCAACATCAAAATGTTTGTTAAGCAAATTTATAAAAAAATCATTCGATCTTGTCTTAAGATGAAAAGAGTGACCAATCACGGCTATTTTTTTTCTCATTTTTTCACCTTTATTCTATATGTTGCACAAAGGGCGCCACATTCCATTATAAAAAAGCTAAATATAACCCCAAAAATCTCAATAATATGAGCCCTTAAGTACTCCTTATTCTCTATAATAGCCGCTGACGAGTAATTTTGCCATCTATGAAGGCTCTGCAATAAAACCCTTCTCCCATGGTAACGGTAATTGGCTCCGTTATATCCATTGAAGAACTGATACTTAATCAAACCTGCCAGCGAACCGCGATCGTGACAATGTTTACATACAACAGAGGAGCAGACCCCTAACGTCTTGCCTGTCGCTACGGAAACTTTTGCAAAAAAGTCTGTATCTTCATTTACAGCTATATCAGACAAAAAACGAACATTGGACACATCTCCAATTTTAATGAGAGATGCACCGGCTCCAAGCCACCCCCTATTTATACAATCTTTATGAGATTGCAGCCACCAAAAATTGGAATAATCAATTATTCTTGACCATATACTTACTGGATAAGAGCTGACCCTTCCCATTGCAGCGACCATCCGGCTATTACTGATAAACTTTTTCAGGGTTATCGCATAATTGGAAGGCAGATTGATATCATCATCTATAAATAATATATAATCCCAGAGATCGCCGTGTTTTACGGCATATTCAATACCAATATTGCGTGCTTCACCCGGTAAAATTTTCTTTTTTGCCAGGCTTGGCAAAATATTTACTCTTGAACCGAATCTGTTTTCACATTTATTTATAAACAGTTGATCACAAGAGCTTTCTCCTACAATAAGTACTATAAGATTTTTAAATCCTTTCTGATTCAGCGCTGAAGTGATTGTTCTGAATGCTTTTTCACCTCGTGTTGTAGGAATAATAATATAAAGGTCTTCTTGGTTCATAGGATTAGGCTCTTATCAAGCAATTCGATTTCTGCCTGGATATCCTGCCTTTTATCTTGAAACCTCGCGACTATTTGTTCCTTCTCTGTTGGACAACCAAGAAGCCAGAAGATCTTATGCAATTTCGATATACCTTTTAGTTTTAATTGCGACTCACGTCGCTTAATTATATATTCAATAATATAAAGCATATAAGGCTTTATAGAAAAATTAGCGATATCACGGATATGTGCATTAAATAAAATTCTCCAATGCTCAAATAGACGTTTTTTTGATCCACTACTTGTTTTCGCATCCGCATGAATTCGTGCAACAGCAACAAATCCTTCTATCCTTTTAAATCTGGCCTTTTTTAACTCAAGCCTCAGAAAAAGATCATAATCCATTGTCCAATTAAGTCTTTCATCAACTCCGCCCACGACATCCCAAAGAGCTTTTCTTATACAGGTCCCCGGTTGCTGCAGAATCATTCTTTTTTTTGCGAGGGCACCTTTTGTATAGGTTTCAGTGCCTATTGCAGGAGTAATGGCACCGTTTCCCATTAGCATAACACAATCGGCATAGATTACATCGACTTCTGTATAGTGAAGTGCTCCTATGCATTCCGAAAATGAATATAGAAGCAGGTCATCTGCACATAGCCAAGTTATCCATAATCCTTTTGCCTTAAGTGCAGCTTTATTAATCCCATCGCTTTGTCCATTATCCTTTTCAATAAAATGATGAATAAACTTATATTCCGTAACAAATCCTGTTACTATATAGTTCGTTGCGTCCGTACTGCATGCATCCTGTACTATTATCTCTATATCCATGCGATTGCCAATAAGTTTCACAAGACTTGTCAATGTTGCCCTAATAAATTTAGCCGAATTATAGACTGGGACAATAATTGATAGAAAAATTTCTTGGTTTGTAGTGTTCCCCATATCATCCCTAATTTATATTTGCAATAGCTTATTATAAGTTGCTATTACGGTTTCGGTTGAGCCGGCATCGATGATTTTCCCATGCTCCAGCAAAATCCCAGTCTGGCAAAGCTGCTTGACCGCTCCAATGTTATGGCTTACAAACAAAATCGTCCTTCCCTCATTCTCGCTCACATCCTTCATCTTTCCGAGGCATTTCCCCTGAAACTTCACATCCCCTACGGCAAGCACTTCATCAGCGATGAGAATCTCGGAGTTAAGATGTGCCGCGACCGCAAACGCAAGTCGCACGTACATACCACTGGAGTAGCGCTTTACCGGCGTATCGATGAATTCCGGTTCTATCTCAGAAAAAGCTACTATTTCATCAAAATTCCGGTCAATATCGGTCTTGGGCATTCCCAAAATAGCTCCATTAAGATAAATATTCTCACGCCCCGTGAATTCAGGATGGAACCCCGTACCAACCTCCAGCAGGCTTGCGACATGGCCGCGCATTTTCACCGTCCCCTCTGTTGGGGCAGTGATCTGTGAAAGAATTTTGAGCAACGTCGATTTGCCCGCCCCGTTGCGCCCGATGATACCGAGACGCTCCCCCCGCTGCACTTCGAAATTAATATCCTTGAGTGCCCAGAAGTGGTCCCTCTTGCCGATGCGCGACTCTTCATTTATTCGCGTCCAAGGATCTGGCTTGCCCTGGAGCTTGGCATTCCAGCTCTGGATATCCTTCCAAAGGCTTCCGTTTCCTATGACGCCAAGGCGATATTCCTTGGAAAGGTGCTCAACCTTCACTACCGTATTCATCTGCTGCCTCAAATTACGTCGACAAATGTCTGTTCGTTGTGGTTGAAGGTCATGAGGCCCAAGAGGAACACGACCACTGAAACGATAAGGCTGAATACCCACATTTTCAGATCACAACTGCCTTTTCCGAACAAAGAGTAACGGAACATCTCCAAAGCTGGCGTCACCGGATTGAGCTGAAACAGCAATTTCCATTTGATAGGTATGCTTGATACGGGATAGACGACCGGCGTGGCATACATAAGCAGGGAAAGTCCGAAACTGACCAGATTGCGCAAATCGTGATATTTTGTCGTCAATGCCGAAATCATTATCCCAAAACCTATTCCAAGCAGCCCCAACTGGATGATGTAAATCGGTGTAGCGAGCACCCACCAGTTGACTGTAAAAATAATGCCCCGTGCTATGTAGTAAATGTAGAAAATCATCATGACGGTAAACTGGATCAGAAGTGTGAAAAACGCGTTGGCAACATAGGCGATCGGCATGGTGAAGCGCGGGAAGTAGACCTTCCCGAACAGCCCCGCGTTGTTGACGAAGGTATCCGAGCATTTTTGCAGTGTAGTGGCGAAAAACGTCCAGAGCATCGTCCCCGAAAAATAAAATAGTGGCTGAGGAATGCTGTCGGTGCCCATCTGTGCGATGTTTCCGAAGACGAACATATAAAGAAATGTCGAAAGCAGGGGCTGAAATATAAACCAGAGAGGGCCAAAAATCGTCTGCTTGTAGACCGAGACAAATTCCCGTCGGATCATTAGGTTGACGAGATCCTTGTATTGCCGGAGCTCCTTGATATCCAGACCAAGCCACTTTCGTTTCGCGGTTATGACTACATCCCATGTTTCATTATCCGTCGATGTCATTATCTTCGATTCTCCGTATTGAATGATAAAAATTCCCGGTACGCGCGCTCGATGCCTTCCCTGAGGCCTATTTTGGGTTTCCATCCAAGCGCAAAAAGGCGCGAACTATCCAGGAATTTTCGCGGCGTACCATTGGGCTTGCTTGTGTCCCAAAGGATTTCGCCCTGGAATCCTTCCACGTCGGCGATCAGTTCGGCGAGCTGCCTGATGTTCAGCTCCTGCCCTGATCCTATGTTTATGAGTTCCCCGATATCCTTATAATTGTACTGTTCCATGAGCATGACCGCGGCGTCGGCCAGATCGTCGGCGTGCAGGAATTCCCGCAAGGGGGTCCCGTCTCCCCACAGCACGACCGGCTGTCTACCTTCCTTTGCCTCATGAATCTTCCGTATCATAGCGGGGAGTACATGGGAGGTAAAGAGGTCATAGTTATCGCCTGTTCCATATAAATTTGTCGGCATTAAGGAAATATAATTAGTGCCAAACTCTTTGTTGTAGTAGGCGCACATTTTGATGGAGGCAATTTTGGCCACGGCATAGCCTTCATTGGTCGGTTCGAGGGGGCCGGTGAGCAAGTACTCTTCCTTGAGCGGCTGAGGGGCCATTTTGGGATAGATGCAGGATGAGCCAAGGTTGAGGAGCTTTTTGACTCCATTTTTCCAGGATGCGTTGATCACGTTGAGGGCGATGGCCATGTTTTCGTAAAAAAACTCGGCGGGGTAATAAGAATTTGCTCCTATGCCCCCTACCCGAGCCGCGGCGAGGAACACATAGTCCGGCTCTTCCTGCTCAAAAAAGGCTTCGACTTCGGCCTGGCGCGTCAGGTCGAGTTCGGCATGGCCGAGGACGATAATGTTGTCGTACCCACCAGCTTTCAGGCGTCGCACAATCGCCGAGCCCACGAGGCCGCGATGTCCAGCCACGTATATTTTGTCATGCGTATTCATGATTAGAACACCTCCCCCTATAGTTTGAATGCCAAGAGGCCCATCCCTCGTCTTTTTGTACATTTCATAAAAGGTCTGGTCTTCTGTCAGCGACTGCCTTGAGCACGTCGCGCACGTTTTGGCTCTGGCCGCGGCGCATTATCAACGTGGTCTCATCAGTCTGCACAACTATGAGATCTTCCACTCCTTCAAGAATAATTGGTTTTTCCCCTCCCACCACCAGGCAGCGCCGGGAATTCAGGAACATGGCGTTGTCCGCAAGCGCTGCGTTGACTGCGTCACCACGAGCCTCGTCGTACAGGGCGTCAAAGCTGCCCAGATCGCTCCAGCCAGGGTCGCAGGCCACTACTTTGACTCTCTTGCTTTTCTCCATTACGGCATAGTCGATCGATATGCTGGGGATGGCACTCATGTCTTCCGGACGCGGGCGCAGCAGATCGCCCTTTTCGGCGCGTTCATAGGTGCGCGCAGCCGCGGTGAAAACTTCCGGGGCATAGCTCGAAAGCTCATCCAGAAAGGTGCCAGCGCTGAACACAAACATACCACTATTCCAGAAATAACGGTCTGATGCCAGATAATGCTCGGCTGTCTTCCGGTCAGGTTTTTCACGAAATGAGATGACTTTTTCTCCATCCGCCTCGATATACCCGTAGCCGGTTTCGGCGTATTGAGGCTTTATGCCAAAAGTGACGAGACATCCCTGCGATGCGAGTGCCGCCGCCCGCCGTACCGCCTCGGTGTACTGATCAAGCTTGGTAATATGGTGGTCGGAAGGGCTGACAAGTACAAGTTCATCCCGGGGGAGCCCCATCAGGATGAGGGCTATCGCCGGGGCCGTATTCCGGCCTACGGGTTCCAGGAGCCCTTCGACCTTGTCGATCCCCATCCGCGCCATCTGCCTTTCTACAAGCGGCAGGTGTTCGATGTTCGTCGCTACGACAAATTTGTCGCATAGAGGTCTGTTCCGCGACAGTGCTTCCTCGAAAAGCGATCTGTCTTTAAAAAGACGTACGAACTGTTTGGGCGTCTTTTTGCGACTCAGTGGCCATAGACGGGTCCCTGAACCGCCGCACAAGATCAGATTGACCATCATCGGATTCTCCTGATCAGATATTTGAACAGTGACCACCACCGCAGCGTGGTCTGCCGCCGGGCGGAAATCCAGCCTTCTCTGAGCATTATAGCATAGGTTTCCAACTCGCCCTTCTCCATGGGCCAGAACTTGGCGGAGATTCCCCTGCCTTTCATATAACGTATCAGGGGCTTGTTCAGCACCATGATTTTGCCGCGATGCGCTATCCGAAGCCAGAGTTCGAAATCTTCGGAGTACATCCGCGCTTCATTAAAACATCCCGCGGCCGTCAGAGTGCTTTTTCTAACGACGACACTCGATGTGTATACGATATTATTCGGCAGCAAATCCATGAAGTTGAGGGCAAAACGCTCGGGCCGCAGCAAGAACCGCTTACCGTTCATGGCCGTACAGACGAGATCGAGATTGGGATCCGCTTCCAGAATTTCAAGCTGCGTTCCAAGTTTTCCAGGGAGCCACTGGTCGTCTGCGTCCAGAAAAGCTACATAGTCGCCTCTTGCGGCGCGGATTCCCGCGTTGCGCGCGGCCGCCGGGCCTGAGTTTTTCTGATGTATGATGCGGATGAGCCCCCGGCCGCGGTCCGCCAGCGATTCGGCGACGCAAGCGGTGGAATCGGTAGAACCATCGTCCACAATGATTATTTCAAACTGCTGGCTACCATCCATTTTCTGGCCAAGCACCGACTCGACGGACTTCCTGAGTGTCCCTTCGGCATTGTATGCCGGAATCAAGACGCTCACCGAGCTCATTCACCGGCCCCCAGCCCATGCAGCAACGCAGACCATTGCTCAAGGATGGGGCCGGCTTCATAACGACGGATATTCTGTCGGGCCGCCGCGCCCATCTGCCTGCGAAGTGTAACATCATCGGCAAGTCTTCCCATTTTTTCGGCAAGGGCGACAACATCATAGAGCGGAACGATGAAGCCGTCGTGGTCATTTTCAATTATTTCAGAAGGGCCGTCGGGACAGTCGAAGCTCACGCAAGGGACCCCTGCCGCCATCGCTTCGACAAGTGTCATAGGAAAGCCTTCGTATCCCGAACTCAGAACATACATCGAAGCACCGGCATATTCTTCAGCGACATCGTGCGTTGGCGGGAAGATTTCCATTTTGTCCTGAAGCCCAAGCACACATATTTTATCTCTGAGCTCGGCCTCTTTTGATCCTGAGCCACGTATCCTTAAATACCATCCGGGATGTCTCTGGGCGAATAGGGCAAAAGCATCGATAAGAAGATCAAAACGCTTTTGATCCTCCAGTCTTCCCAGGGCGAGTATGCGATTTGTATCCAAACTGGCCGCACGTTCGGGAAATTCTGGTACAGGATTAGGAATGGAAACGACCGCCCGAGGTCTGAGCATCTGTCGCCAGTCTTCGGCGTCCTTTTTAGTCAAGCTTACTATGACGTCACAATAGCGAGCGGCGATTCTGCGGCTCAGGTGTCTTGAAGCATACGCCGCGTTGAAGTGTTCCCAGGCGATCAGCCTGGGTCTATGCCGCCTTCGCGGAGATGCAACCTTTATGAAATTCTTGATTTCGCCGACTCCGGAGAGAATGATGACATCGGGGGAGGCTTGTTCGGTAAAACGAAACACGCGTACGTTGGAGGCAAGAAAGGTTCGAATGCCGCCCGCTAGCGGCAGATAGGAAAGCTTTACTTCGGGGTTGTAGGGGTATCCGCAGGCATTTTGGGGGCGAGGGCGCAGCGACAACACCTCGACCTCCAAACGGGCGGAAAGCCCATTTGCAATGAGATTGGTGACTCGCTCCGTCCCGGCCCACCCATGGGCATCGTTTATCACAAAGAGGACTTTCATTCTCGTGGCTCAAAAACGCGATATCCGCCATCTTTCAGATAGCGCTCCTTTTCCGCTTCCGCCAGGTCGTGTTCCATCATCTCATGGACAAGCCCTTCCAGGCTGTGTCGCGGCACCCAGCCGAGTTTTTCTCTGGCTTTGCTGGCGTCGCCGAGCAGAAGGTCTACCTCGGTAGGCCGGAAATATACTGGGTCGACTTCTACGAGGATCTTGCCTGTCGCGGAATCGATGCCCTTTTCTTCCAAGCCATTTCCGCGCCATTCCATCTCGAATCCCGCGTGGCGAAAGGCCATGGTCACGAAATCGCGTATGGTGGTGGTCCTGCCCGTCGCAAGCACATAGTCGTCGGGCTCGGGCTGCTGAAGAATCCGCCACATGCCTTCCACATAATCCTTGGCGTGACCCCAGTCGCGCTTTGCGTCGAGGTTCCCCAGATAGAGTTTCGGCTCGAGGCCATACTTGATCCTCGCCGCCGCGCGCGTGATTTTTCTCGTCACGAAGGTCTCGCCGCGAACCGGCGACTCATGATTGAACAGGATTCCGTTGCTGGCGTGCATGCCGTAGGCCTCGCGGTAATTGACTGTAATCCAGTAGGCATAGAGCTTGGCTACCGCATAGGGGCTGCGCGGATAGAATGGCGTCGTTTCCCTCTGAGGCGTCTCCCGAATCATGCCGAAGAGCTCCGATGTGGACGCCTGGTAGAACCGCGTCTTTTCCTCCAGACCGAGCAACCGGATAGCCTCCAGCAACCGCAGCGTTCCAAGGCCGTCGGTATTTGCCGTATACTCGGGCGTATCGAAAGACACCTTGACGTGGCTTTGAGCCGCCAGGTTGTAGATCTCGTCCGGCTCAATCTCCCCGACCAGCCGGATAAGGTTTGTGCTGTCAGTGAGGTCCCCGTAATGTAGTCTGAAATGATTGTCCGGATCGTGGGGATCCTTGTAGAGATGATCGATGCGCTGGGTATTGAAACTTGAACTCCTGCGCTTTATTCCATGGACCGTATATCCTTTTTCAAGCAAAAGTTGCACGAGATAGGAACCATCCTGGCCGGTCACCCCTGTAATAAGTGCCGTCTTTGTCTTTTCCATTATTCATTTCCCTCCAGTGGCGAGATTTTCTGTGTGATGTACGTAAAAAATGACTCGGCCCGGCCCATGAGTGAAGGTTCCAGCCGGTCACGAAAAAGTCCAAACAGGTCAAAAGCCTTGACCGCCCCGATCCCGTACACATAAAACCTGTCTTCCTGAAGGAAGATGTACAGCTCCCATGCCATGTTATTGGGGGCCACGGCCCGGAAATGTTGATATGTATAGACGATAGTATCCAGATTGACCGCGGAAAAACGCAGCGCCCCCGCCTCAAGTCTGTAGTCGTAACGCGCCCGGAATTCATCGAATGGTTCCATATGTTGGCGCACCTCGATCGACTCAGCGTTGCCCGTTCCAGCCGTTTTCCGGTCCAGCACCTCCATTTTGTCGAACAGTGCATAGCTTGTCTTTTGCCTTTGCGACCAATAGGGTATGTTGACATAGCCTTGGACATCTGAGAGAGCTTCGGCGATCCGGTTCAGTGTACTTTCAGTCTTCGCCGCGTTCTTTATGGGAACAATAGCCATAAATTCCACCGTGTAATTAGGGTGCAAGTCCCGGAGACGCTTTACGATTTCCTTGGCCCCGCTGTCTTCCCGAGCGAGACTGAGACTGTCCGAGGCCTTGAGCGGGCGGATCACAAGCTCTCCCCGTTCCAACATCGACGCTTCGGCGGCTGAAAGGTTGCGGAACACTCCCGCGTAACCGGAATCAGCGTCCGCGGCTGTCAGCGATACGACAGATATGACCAACGTCATCAGAAAGGCGAGGGGAAACGCGGTTCGGACAGATTTCACTTCAACTCCTCAGAAAAAAAGTCCCAACCCGAAGAATATCTCATACGGGGAGCCTCCGTCACGAGGGCTCGGCGCTGTCAGGGATTTGTTCCTTATTACCGCATCCAGGTCCAGGGCGGCGCTCGCCCTGACAATGAAGGTCCTCATCCTCAAGGGGTACACGGAGAATTCCAGACCGGCCGTATACCAGGCGCTGTCCAGAAATGTGTCGCCAAGGTTCTTGCGGCAATACCCAAGATCGACGAATGGGGTGGTCTGAAGTTCAAAGTCGAACCAATTTTTGCCAATAATGACGTGTGTGGGAAAGTCGAAGAGCTTGAGGGGCATCTGCAGGTTCAGAAAGGCCGCCGAGCCGCCCCACAGGCGTGCATCGACTATGCCCCGCATGTAGGAACCCAAGTCGGTCCTTATGGTGTTGGTGAAGCTGTGGAAGCCGACAAAGCGAGCTTCGAATCCGATCAGGCCTTTGCTGGTGGCATGGTAGAAAAAGTTGGCATCGATATCGATCTGAGGAACAGCCGTCATCAGGTTATAGGCATCGGTATTGGTCAGGCTGGCGGCCATCCCTCTGCGCATGTTGTTGATCCAATCGATCCGGCTGAAATGGAGGCCATGGGAGAAGGTAAGCTTGAAGCCCTTCCTGTCATCCCGAACCATTTCTCCCGGACGCCAGTTGAGGGAAGCGGTGAGCGCCGGAACATAGGAGACGCTTCCATACCTCCCGACAGGAAATCCGGTGGGCAGCGAAGACGACGCGGTCAGGGAAGAAACAAGGAAGTAAGGATCGCTGTCGTTGTCAACTTCGTCAGGGTTGAACTGAAGTCCCTGATTCGCGCTCAGGTTGATCGGGTAGGAGCGGGTTGGTAACAAGACCGAAAACCCGAGGTTCGAAATCGAGGAAGTCGGCCTGCCGTCGGCATGTACGGCGAGGTCCTCGTAGACGCTGAAGCCCGCATCGTAGCCTGCGAGCTGGAATGGCAGGTTCATGCTGGCGAGCCCGCCGTAGGAATGGCGGCCGATTGGGTCGATTGCATAATCGATGTTGAGGATCAGCACCTGCATTGAGCCGAAAAAATTGTAGTCTCGCCCCCGTGCACTCAACACAAGCCCGTCGTTTGAATCATACTTAAAGTAAGGCAAGGCGACGACATTCCAGGAATCTTTGGTAATAAAAGTGATATCGATGAAGACACGTCCATCATCACCCTTTTCAAGCGTATACTCGGCCTTGACTTCCGCAAGCACGCGTTCGTTCAGTAAGACCTGCCTACGCTGTTCGAGATAGCTTTCGAACTCTTCCAGAGTGGCAAATTCGGTGCCGAGATCAATATTGGCCTTTTGGCGCAAGACGCGCTCCATCGTGGAACCCGTTATCTTGAAGGATACGCTGCGAACCGTATAGACCACACGGCTTTCTCCCTCCGAGGGACTTTCTCCTTCAGAGAATGCAAATGGCGCGCAGATGATCAACAAAATTACAAGGAAGAGTCCTGATTTATGCATGACAACCCCACATCGTTTCTTTTGGCCTTTTATTTTTCTCTGTTTTCCTGAAGAAATACACCGCGATGGAGAGTTATTATTGCATTTTGCCTTATCTTTGACAATTATCCTGAGGTTTTGGAGCGAATTTGCCGCATTTTAAAGTGCTTTTCCCGGCATTCTCCGTTTTATCTGCGGAGAGAGGCGGACCCCGAAGGCAGGATAAGAGAAAGACGCTGGCAAGCTTTACTCAGCGCGCGGTGGCCGGTGAATTCATTTCGCCTGGAACACCTTTTCGACCTTTGGCGTGATAATCACCTGACAGTAGCCATAATCGGGGTTGTTGCTGTAGAAATCCTGATGATAGTCCTCGGCTGGCCAGAAAAGGCCGGCAGGCCGGACCTCGGTGACAATGGGGATGGGCCATTCTTCCTGTTGTGCCCGGATTGATTTCTGAGCTTCGGCTTTTTGTGTGTCGTTGAGATAAAAAACAGCGGAACGGTACTGCGGACCGACATCATAACCTTGGCGATCCTTAGTGGTAGGATCGTGGATGTGCCAGAAGATGTCGAGTAGTTCGCCGTAGCTTACTTTGGCGGGGTCGAAAAGAATGAGCACGGATTCGGCGTACCCTGTGGTTCCTGTTGACACCTCTTCATACGTTGGCGATGGCGCTGATCCTCCTTCGTAACCGCTTATGACATCTTCGACGCCGGGCACGAGTTCGTAAACTCCCTCGAGGCACCAGAAGCAACCGCCAGCGAGGATCGCGTACTGAAGGCCATCGGTGCGCGCAATATTGACGGGCATACCGAATTGTTCTTCAATGCGGGGGCCATCCTTGCCCTGGGCAGGAGTGGTCCGCGGTCCCAGAAGGGGCGGCTTCGCGTTTTTAGCTGAGGCGAGAGCGGAATTCATGGATTCGATTGAGTCGGAGCCTTTGGATGCACATGAGAACAGAAAAAAACTAAGTACTATAGATAGAACTGCATAAATCCTGAATTTCATACTATTATAGTAATATAATTTCAATGCATGAGCAAATATTGAAAAGGTAACGGCTTAGTCAATTCTATATGCGTTTACTCAACTATTTGTTTTTCTGATAATGAATTCTTACACAATACATAATCTTTTTTATATTGACATAGCTGCATGCTTCCCCCAATATATAAAACAATATTATGAGTAGAGAACGTTTTTTTGCAGATGAACACCGGATCATCGATGCAGCGATCTCGCTTATTTGCGAGAACGGATACGAAAAGTTCTCGACAAGGCGTCTCGCCGCGCGGCTCGGTGTTTCGCCCATGACGCTCTATAATTATTTTTCAAATAAAGAAGAGATTGTACAGGTTACCATCAGCACGGCATATGAAAAAGCGTTCGAAGCGATTCAGGATGATTTGAGGGGCTATTTTGAACGAGAGTCCGCCTGTCCGCTCATGGGATTTGTGGAAATGGGCCGAAAGCTGTTTGCGTTTTCCAAGCAGTATCCGCAAATGTACGCTCTTGTTTTTGTGATGAATTTTTCGCCTTATCGTGATCAGCCCTCCCTCGTGGAGTGTTACAACTACACTTTCAAAAAAGTGTTCGAACGGCTTGTCGACAAGAACATCGAAGAGGAGCTTCATCGTCATATCTATCTTTTTCAGGTGCTTGTCTCTGCATTGGTGCGCAACATCTACAACAAACTTGGTCCCACGGACGAGGAGACTTTTGAAATCAATCTCTTGCTTGCATACAACAGACTCTTAAAACCTTTCGAAAGATATTTTGCGGTCTGCCAGGGTATTCAATGATTTTTATGAATCACGAGCCTCAGAGTGTTCGCAGCATGCTCGTCGAACAGGTGTTTCGAAGTGCCCAGGTCAGCCATGGTCAGGATTCTTCGCCACCGCGGTTTATCGTGCGTCAGTACACAAAAAGTCTTCTGGCGGCAGAACCTCCGCTTGTCATACGTGCCAGGCTCGATGTGAAGAGTTTCAGCATTGCGGAATCCCGTGTTCATGTGCTCATTCCTCGTTTTGAAGGCTGCGGGCGCTGCATTCTGTATTTGCACGGAGGCTCGTATGTAGCGACATTTACGCGGCAGCACTGGAATTTTCTTGCGAAAATCGCCGAAAAGACAAAGAGTGTGATTATAGCTCCGGACTACCCCCTCGCGCCGGAGCATCACTGGTCGGAGGCATACCGGATGCTTTTTGCGCTTTGGGAGCGAATGGGAGAATTCCTGCCCCGCAAGAGCATTGTGCTGATGGGGGATTCGGCGGGAGGAGGACTTGCACTCGGTTTTGTGCAGGCATTGAGGGATGCTCATCTTACAATGCCCGCGTCGGTGATCATGCTGAGCCCCTGGCTCGATGTGACGCTTGAAAATCCGCAGATCGGAGAGCTCTCGCCGGTTGATCCTTTTCTCAATGTCGAAGCGCTGCGAACCGCGGGCAAGGCTTGGACAGGCGGCTCGAATCCTCGTCGTATGGAAATAAGTCCTATATACGGGCACTTTGAGAATCTTCCCCCTCTGAGCCTTTTTATCGGGACGAAGGATGTTTTGTTGGCTGATTGCCGAAAGCTCTGGAATATCTGTTCCGTAACGGAAGTCCCTCTCGATTATTATGAATATGAACACATGCTGCATGTCTGGATGCTTTTGCCAATTCGTGAATCGGGGCATGCGGTGGCGCAGATCGCGGGAATTTTGGCAACGCAGGCGCAGTGCGCCGACATCGACGCGGTGCTGGAATTTTCGAAGGAGGATGAAGCATGAGGGCGGGACGAACGGCGAAGAGAACAGGACTTTGGGGCACTGGTCTGGCAATGCTGGTGCTGGGGCTTTTTGTGGTAACGACTGGGGCGGCGGCACAGGGAATGGATGCCCCCGGAGCAGGCTCGCAGTTTCAGAAGCGCAGTATTCAGGTGCAAGGACAAGCGACGATGTCGGTTGAACCTGATGTCGCGTATCTCCGCCTTGGCGTGGAAACACAGGGCGATACGTCGGCAAAGGCACAGGGGCAGCTCGCCGAGCGGGCCTCAAAAGTCCTTGACGCTTTGTCGCAGGCCGGCATTGACCGGACAAACATGAAGACAAGCTCGTACCGCGTATCGCCCGTGTACAGCACCCGCCAGGACAAGCAGAATGTCATTATCGGGTATAGGGCTGAAACGACGATCAATGTGGAAGTCGCGGATCTATCGTCGGTGGCAGGATTGGTGGACGCAGCGATGAATGCCGGCGCGAATGTGGTTCGCTCGATCTCGTATGACCGCAAGGATATGCAGACCTTCAAGGTTCAGCTCATTCAGGCAGCCTGCATGGATGCAAAGATGAAGGCGGATGCGGCGGCAGCGGCGTTCGGAGCTCAGGTGGGCGCACCGGTTTCCGTGGACATTCAGGATTCATTCTCGGCCCGCGAAGCAGGAAATGTGATGATGATGAAGGCGGCGGCCCCCGATTTTTTGAGCCCTGGAGAGCTCGATATCGGCGTTTCGGTATCCGTTGAATTCGAACTGCTGACGGAATAGCCTGTCGCCTCCCGGGCTTTTTTCTTGATTGACAGAAAGGCGCAATCGTGTCTCTATAATGGCCATGCGGCGTAGAATTGGTGTCATCGACAGCGGTATGGGCGGGCTTACGGTGGTGAGGAGCCTCATTTCGATGCGCGCCCCATGCGATATTGTCTACGTGGGCGATAACGCGAATATGCCCTATGGCAACAGACCTTTCAGCGAGATTGTCTCGCTTGCCGGGCGCATGCTGGATATGCTCTCAGAGCACGAAGTCGAGGTTGTGGCGATCGCGTGCAATACGATTTCGGCGACAGTGGAGCATCTGAGGCCGCTTTCCAAGGTTCCGCTTGTCGATATCATAAGTCCGGCGGCAGAGGCGCTCGCCAGGCGCGGCGAGCCCGATGTCGGACTTTTTGCCACCGAATTTACGGTAAAGTCGGGT
>Ga0074197_1001519_pt1 | contig 19306 bp, 21 predicted proteins | sample EPASupsiteSAE305_FD_64526 | JGI IMG/M metagenome (GOLD analysis project Ga0074197, IMG submission 64526) | Bioremediated contaminated groundwater microbial communities from EPA Superfund site, New Mexico - SAE3-05 reassembly with SPADES | ecosystem: Environmental > Aquatic > Deep subsurface >...
CTTTGTTCAACCGTCATAGCCGGAAAAAAGAGTTTGATTTGGACTCCGTCGTTATTTGGATTTGCACCGATATTTGCCTTTGATATGGCACTGTCAATCTGTTGAAGAAGATTTTTTTCCCATGGATTGATAACGATAGTCGTTGCGTCTGCTACTAAAATAGAACCGACTTGATCAAGTGAAGTCATAGTTCCGTAGTAGTCAATTTTTACGTTATCTAAAACAGATGTAGTAATCTTACCTGTTCTAAGTGTTTTGAAATCCCTAAGCATATGACTTATACTCGATTTCATCTCTGTTTCACACTGATTAAATATTTCGGCTAACATCTTTATTTCCTTGTATTATGAAAAATATCGGTGCAATTGTAGCAAGAAATATTTAAAAAAAAGAATTTAGCAGAGTTATAGCTGCAAAAAAATTGCAACTATTTTGAGGGAGAAGTTTGGTTGTTTTCAGGTTTTACGGCAGTCGCTGAGGGAGCTGCAATGTTAGTTGTCTCAGCCATGTTATCAACTACAGACGCCGTTGCATTAGATGAATATAAGTAGCCTAGAGTGATTGTGTTTACAACAAATAAAAAACCTATAATAAAAGTTGTTTTTGCTAAGAAACTGTTTGGACCTTTTGCTCCAAAAACTGAGTCGTTTGAGCCGCTGTATGCACCAAGACCGATGCTTGAGCTTTTTTGTAGCAACACCGCTATTACCAACATTACCACTAAAATTATTTGAACAATAAGCAGAAAACTAGTTGTCATTTATATATCCTTGAGGGTTTGACCCTATTTTAAAAAGTGGCGAATTATACCCAAAAAAACTTATTGTTGCAAAATTCCATAATTAAAGTCAAGCGTTTAGGCTAGGAAGTTGCTGTTTTGTTTTTTTGATTAAAGTTGATTTTATCTTATAAGTGCTTTTTATGGCGTTTTAGATTACTAAATTAAAAATCAAAAATATCATCCAAACTGGCAGAATCATCTTCATAAGCTTGATTTGAAAGCATACTCTCAAGCATTTTTGAATTTGTGACTATTGTATCATCCATAAAGTCTACGCTTGGAGCGCCGCCATAAAAAGTCATTTGTACCCAGCTTGTCAAATCATGTCCGAAAGAAGAACAAAGTACGCCTAAAGATGATGATTTACTTATAAATTCATATGTATTTTTTTCGATAGCCGACGATAAATCGCTTAATGCTCTTGATATAGAATAACTCTCATTGTATAAAGAAGTCGATTTTCCGATTTTATCAAGATAAAATGCAATCTCTTCAACTTCTTCAACCTCAATATCGCTTCCTACAAGCAATAATAGCGAGTTTAATTTTTGAATATACTCTTTGATATTTTCTAAATGCTCTTCATCCATATAGTCGTATACTTTAAGAAGCTGTTTTACGTTATTAGGTATCTCAACGCTCAGGTTGCTTGGCTTAGTTTCGGATTTTGTTTTATGGATTGTTTTTGTCTCTTCTGCGACAATAGGTGCGGTATCGCCGCTTTGCCTTGCATATTTAAACGAAATTTTATTTTTTTCAATAAAATAATCAGAGATCTGAGGGTGTCTGGAAATAATTTTTTCTAAAAAAGCCGAGTCTATTTTATTTATTTTATTTATCGTAAAATATATATGCCTTTCTGATTCTTCTATCCAAATATGAGGGTGTAAAGACAGCTCAAGCAGTCGTAAGCCGATATCATATATCATCATAACAATATTTGACACATTTGCGTAGCCTTTTATCTCCTCAAAAACATAATATTCCCAAAACTCAGCCAAAACATCTTGATTTTTTATGAAAAAAGCAGTTGTTCTCGCATATAGCACATCCGTGTACAGGGTATGTCCCTGAAGATTATTTATCTCGTTTCGGCGTGATTTGATAAGAGATAAATAGATGTCAAGTCTTGCGTTGAAGAGATCTTTGTTTATAGGCTGAAGCATATAATCGTCAGCACCGACAAATAAAACCTTTTTATGTATTTCTATATTTTCTTTTGAAACGGCAACGATAAGTGTATTTGGGCTATTCGCACGTATAAGTTTTGTAGTTTCTATGCCGCTCATCTCCTGTAGATCCATACCTGTATAGATTAAATCATAGCATTCAAGAGAGCAAAGCATTACAGCTTCCGTACCGCTCATTGCTTCATCAATAGAAAAAATTTTTTGTTTTATGTGAGCATAATCTTGAAGTATATTTTTTATGATATGTCGACAAGATTCATTTTGCTCTACTATTAGTATTTTAATCATTTGATCTCATTAGAAAAAATCAATTTCATCATCACGATCTTCTGTTTTTACATTAGAATGACCGCTAAAAGAGGCTTGCTTATTTCTTGCTTCATCAAGTGAAGAGAGCATTTTTATATAAAGCCGTTGTATATTTGAGTTTAAGATAGCATTATCCGCACGCAGAGTATGCTTATGAATCTCAAGATGGCTTTTCATAGATTCTATGGCTTCGGCAATTGCGCTAAACTGCTGTGAGATAATATCTTGAAGTTGAATAGCTACAAGAACTTCGGGGGTTAGCGTATCGGATTTACTTCTAATCTCTTTTACAAAAACTTCGCTCGATCTGTTAGACATCGTTATAATTTCGCCCTCTACTTGTTTGATATGTTCTAAAATATCCAATATAGATGTTAAAACATCCTCAATTCCAATATATTTCCCCATGTTGCAGTGCCTTTTAATTTAATTTTTTTATCAGTTCAACAATTTGAAAAGGAGAAACCGATTTATCGACGCCTCCGAGTAAAACAGCTTCTTTGGGCATCCCGTAAACTATGCAGCTTCTTTCATCTTGTGCATAGGTCGCCGCACCTTTATCATGCAACTCTTTCATTCCTTTTGCTCCGTCATCGCCCATTCCCGTAAGGATAAAAGCCGTGCAATTTTTAGCTCCCTCGTTTGAACATGAACGAAACAATACATCGACACTCGGTTTATGTCGGCTGACTTTTGGACCGTCTTTTACCTCTAAAATATATGAACCGCCTATTCTTTTTACCATTGTATGAAGATCTCCGGGAGCGATATAAACGAACCCTCTTTGCAGTCTGTCTCCGTTTGCGGCCTCTTTAACGCTGACTTGACAAATAGTGTTTAAGCGTTTTGCGAATGAATCCGTAAAACCTGCAGGCATATGTTGTGCAATAATAATCGGCAGCGTATTTATCGGTAGTTTAGTCAGTATAACTTCTAATGTCTGAACACCTCCCGTAGAGCTTCCTATAGCAATATATCGATCTGCATTTGCATGTGGGGCAGTTCTATTTATGCTTGGAAGAACACTGTCCGCATTAAGTTTCTCTTCAATATTGGATAAAAATGATGATTTTGCAGTAGAGATATTTTTAAGTTTGCTTTTAGCGGCTGCACGAATAGCATAGACAAACTGATTATGAACATCTTCAAAAAAGTTTTTTACTTGATATTCAGGTTTCCCTAAAACCTCTACGGCACCTAAGCTCATAGCTTCTATTGCGTTTTTACTTCCTTTTTGTGCGACTGAGGAACATATGATGACTGGAGTAGGGCGAGTTGCCATTATTTTTTTTAAAAATGTAAGTCCATCCATTCTGGGCATTTCGATATCTAAGATTATAACGTCAGGCCATCCGAGTTTATGAAATTTATCCATTGCAAAAATAGGATCTTGGGCAGTGCCTAAGAGTTGGATATCTGCTTCTTTTTGCACTAAGTCGGTAATAGCGGTACGAACAATCGCACTGTCATCAACAATGAAAATTTTAATCATCTATTTTTATATCCTTGTCTTGATTCAATTTTCTGTTGATAACTTTAAATGCCGGATTGATAGTTTTTTCCAGATAAGTCAAACAATCCACTTTTAACGATCTTTTAAAACTCAAAAATTTTATCTGCTGCGGATCTTCGCCGTTTGCTATAGCATTTTTAAGCTCTGTATCGATGTCACGGTTTATTTTTGCCAGTTCCCATACGGTAGAGCCGAATTGACGGCTGTATCTGATAGCGTCGCTGTCGTGAACCGGAAAGTAGACACGGTCTTCTTCTTTGACCATATCTATCAAACCTCTCTCATTGAAAAAACCTCGTTGATCACCTAAAAATATATCAAACTGGCAAAAAATATCTCGTGAGCTGTTAACTCTGCCTAATGCAAAAACAACTTTTAAATCAGGATGTGCTTCTTTAAGAGTAGTGTACATTTGCAGTGCGCTAATCGCATCAATCTCTCCGTCCATCATAGGAATAATCGCCAGATCGATACAGTAGATCATTCCGCTGTCGTTAAGTGCGGTTATGACAACGGAAGCGGTTTTGTTCGCACCGACATCTATGCATAGTGTTTCGTCTTTAAGCAGTATTTTTTGAAGTTCGTCACGCATATCATTGTTTGCGACTTTTACATGTTTAGTGGTTACTATTCGGCTGTCTTCGTATGACTTTGCATCTTCATTTTCATCGTCAAACTCATACAAACACACACTTTTTTTACTCATTCTAAATAGATACGGAATGATGATTTGCATACTTGTAGTGCTTTTGCCGACTCCGCCTTTTGCATTGGCGACCAAAAATTTTAACTGTTTTTCCATAAAACCTTCTCCTGCATTTTTTCTTTGGAAGCAGGGTTTTAACCCTGCCTTTGCTGACATTAAAATGTCGATTTCTAACTATTTTTGCTGTATTTTACATGGACGCTGCCGTCTTCATTTGAGAAGTATATTTTACGACCGCTCGGGCCGCCGATATCCTCTGAAACTATCGGTATCTTATACTCTTGAAGCACATCTCTTGCTATTTGTATATTTCGCGGTCCTACCGAAAATGCTTCATTGATGTTTATCAAAGCTCCTCCAAATATTTTAGCAACCATGTTGCGTTTTGTAGATCCTGCCCTAAACATCGCTTCTATCATTTTTTGTGTAGAGATGTTGCCGAATTTTAAGCTTTGCAAACCGTCCCCGTTCCAAAGAGGAAGCAGGTAGTGGTTCATGGCGCAAATCTTGTGTTTTGTATCCCACAAGCACACCGCAACACAGCTTCCCAACACTGTCACAATCTCTTCATGCGGATCTGCGGTTACATAAAACTGTTCGCTAAAAATTATTTTTTGTTTCACCCCCCCCATCCTTCTTTAGTCAAACATAAAAGAGTCTAGCTCTCCGCCAAATAAAACTTGTTCATCGTTTGTATATAGAGGCAAGCTCGCTATAAACACATTTGCATCGCCGTCTCTGGTTATAAAAATATTTCCGCCTAGAAAATCGACATAGCTTTTACATACGCTAAGTCCCAAACCAAGTCCTTGATGGATTCTGGTAAAACCCATTCGCTGTTGATAAAAAGGATCAAAAATGGATTTTTTATCTTTTATATCCGTACCCACATTGCAAATGGAGATATATAACATTTTGTCGTCCTCAAAAATTTCTATATCGATCTCGCTTCCTATGGGTGAGTATTCATAAGCGTTTGCCAAGAGGTTAGACAAGATAGTATGGATCTTGTCTCTGTCATTATGGATAGTTGCAGAGCATTCTATGCTTTTTTTAACTTTAATTCCCCTTGAGTGAAGAAGAAAAAGAAGCGATTCATTAATATCTTTAATCATCGCCTTTATATCGAAAAGCGTGATATTTTTCTCTAAGATGGCAGTCTCTACTTCAGCCGCCGCAACTATGTTCAAGAGCTGAAAATTTAGCTTTAGCATATCCATATAAACAAGATGAAAGAGTTCAAAATCTTCATCATTTTTAGATTTAAGCGAATTGTATAGATGTTTAAGCAAAGACCCCATGCCTATTAGCGGATTGTGAAATTCATTGCGGATAAGCGCCAAAAAATGACTTTTTGATTTTTCAGACTCTATGAGTTTTTTATTCATAACTTCAAGTGCTTGAAATACGTTTTTTAAATCATCGATTTTTGTTTCTGTTTGCAAATGTGTTGCGATAATATCTTCATGCTTCATTGTTATATGCCTTTAGCTTCAAGTGAACGAATGATACTGCCAATCGTAGAACGCATCACTTCAGGTGCGCTGATTTTTGTGATCCATCCGCTAAAACCGACCTCTTTGCCTCTGCTTTTTGATTCTTGGCTTATCTCCGTCGTCAGAGCGATAATAATATGATTTTTATATTTCTCTATGCTTCTTGCCAATTCGCAGATATCGTAACCGCTAAATTCAGGCATATTTATATCTGAAAATAAAACATCAAATTCGATTGTTTGATCTCGAAGCATTTGGGCAAACGCCATATTGTCGCTATATGTTTCAACCTCGATAACCCCTTCTTGTTTAAGGTCTGAGATAGTGTATGTAAGCACTTTGAGTATCGTGTTGCTGTCGTCCAAAAAAACCATTTTTATAGCCATGTTGTCTCCTTTAAGGTTTAATGTAAATAGTGGGTTTAACTTGTTTTACGCAGTTTGTTATGTTAAAAAGCGTCTCAGAGTGTCCGATAAGAAGATAACCTCCTCGCTTAAGACGAGATACGACATTTTCAACGATATATTTTCTCTCGGGATTGTTGAAGTAGATAAGCATATTGCGTAAAAAAATCATATCAAACTCGCCTATGCTTTTATCGAGTGCTTCCATCAGGTTAAGCCGTTTAAATGAGAGATGATCTTTTAAGTGGTCTTCTATGAGAAAATTTCCCTCCTGTCTTCCAAATCCCTTCAAACAGTATCGTTTTAAATACCGTTCGCTGATTTGAGGTATAAACTTGTTTGGATAGAGTCCGTTTTGAGCCTGTCTGATAACATCGACATTGATATCGCTGCAAAAAATCTCCCATTTTATCTTTGTTCCCAAAACTTCATCGCAAACCATGGCGGTACTGTATGCCTCTGCGCCTATACTGCATGCCGCGCTCCAGATACGCATGGGAGAGTTGATTTTAGGAAGAACGTCGGACTTTAAAAACTCAAAATGGTGAGGTTCTCTGAAAAAACTTGTCTCATTGGTCGTGATGGTGTCGATAAAAACTTGAAGTTCCATAGCATCATTTTGCAGCATGTCATAGTACATGCCAAAACTATCCATCCCGAAATGGCGTAAGCGTTTTGCCAAACGGCTCTCTATAAGAGTCGATTTCTCGTCTCTCATATGAATTCCGGTTACCTTGTGAATAAGGCTGCGGAATTTTTCAAATTCGCTTTTAGAGAGTTTAACGGCTATAAGCGAACTCAAAAAGCTTTCCTATAAAGCATGTTTGAAAATAACATCGTTTAACTCTTCCAGATCCAGTTTGTGTATGATATGTTGCGCACCGAGTGAATAGGCTTTATTGGTTATAGAGCTGTTTGCCATGTTTGTGTTTACGACTATCGGCACACTATGCCAAGCCGGCATATCTTTGATTGCGTTCATCAAGCCCAACCCGTCCATTATAGGCATTTCAATATCCGTAATTATCAAAGAAACTTCCGCAGGTTCTATGGAAGAGAGTCTCTCCACAAGCAGCAGTCCGTTATTGAAAAATTCATACTCAACGCCTGTCTGCTCATAAAGCACCTTAACCGCATTGCGTATAACGCTTGAGTCTTCAGCATGTAAAATCTTGCCTTTTAGCTCTTTTTTCAGAGAGATTTGCATAGTTTTCGTATGTTCGTCATGCTCTATTTTTGGAAAAACATCTATAAGCATCTTGTCACTGTCAAATACAAAGCACAGCCCAGAGATTCCTCCGATGGATATATCCGTAACATAAGCTGTTTTAGCATCGTTTTCCGAGTTGTCTTTAAAGTCTTTGGATTCTATGTTTATAACGCCCAGTACATTTTTGATAACCAAACCGATTTTGTGGTTTCCGTAGTTGCACATCATGATAAGCTCATACTCATCTAAACCAAGTTCGCTTTTGCCCAGCCATCTGTCAAAAACGACAACGCTGACCATATCGCCGCGAATTTTTGCAACACCCTCTATAAGTGCGAAAGAGCTTGAATTTTTAGCCACATTGACATCTTTAAGTGCTATAAGCTCTTCTACTTTTGCCACATTTATGGCATAGAGATCATTTGATCCGTTACGAAAAACTATGTATTGGCTTGAAGCGTCGGCATTGCTTGTCACCAAGCGTATGAGTTCGTCCTCATCTTCGTTAACCTGATGGTGCATACTGTTGTTGTTAAGTTCATTTTTCATCTGTTATTTCCCTTTTTGTTTAAAATCTATGTTGAGACAAGTGTGCGAGTTCACGGATGGATAACAACCGCTCTATGCTTAATATGGCGATAAACTGGTTTTCTATCTTGCCCATAAACTTGATAAAATCTTTGCGTATGCGTGAACCGAAATTTGGAGTCTCTTCCGTGTCTGTCGGGTAGATGTCATAAACTTGATTTACCGCATCTATGAGCAGTCCGATTTCAAACACCTCTTCATCCTCTTTGATCTCCACTATAACTATACATGTGCGTCTCATCACATCGCTAACTCCCAAGCCTAAACGATCGCTTAGATCTACCACGGGGATTACATTCCCTCGAACATTTGTTATCCCAAGTAAATATCTGTTCATTTGCGGAACTTTTGTTATAACCGCAAACTCTATAATCTCTTTAATCGATAAAATCCCTATGCCCAGCTGCTCGTCTTGCACATAAAATGTAAGATACTGATGTTCGTTTGTATGACCTTGCGATCCGCCCATAATTTCACTCATAATTTCTCCTTGTTTATATTTGATATTGCGATAAATGCTCCCAAAAGCACTTATCGCAATATTCCATCTTTCTTGGAAACGAGGATAAATCCTCGTCTGCTCTTTTGACACTCAGGCAAGGTTAAAACCTTGCTTCCAAGTTACACTTTCTTTCTCTTCACAAACGAGGATTTATCCTCGTCTGCTCTAGAATTTTTTAAACTCTCTTTTGTCTACCGTAGTCGGACGAGCTACATCATTTGTTTTTCTTGCCGGAGCGGCTATAGCCGGTTGTTTGTGGCTTACTGCCGGATTTGCCGGTTGTTGTACTATCGTCGGTTTTTGAGGAACACGAACGCTGTTGTTTTTACTAGAGTTGTTGTCAACTTTAAAGAATGCCATCATAGTCATAAGCTGTTGTGCCTGTGCGCTCATCTCTTCAGATGCGCTTGCAAGTTCTTCGCTTCCTGCCGCATTTTGTTGTGTTACTTGGTCTAGTTGCACCATAGCATTGTTGATCTGACCGATACCGCTGTCTTGCTCTGCGGAAGCTGCCGCAATCTCTTGGATAAGTTCAGCTGTTTGGCGGATCTGAGGAACCATCTCTTTGAGTAGTTCTCCTGCTTTTTCACTGATGCGTACGCTGTCTGTCGTGATGCGTCCGATCTCTTGTGCCGCCACTTGTGAGCGTTCTGCAAGTTTGCGAACCTCTGAAGCTACAACCGCAAAACCTTTACCGTGTTCTCCTGCTCTTGCCGCTTCGATCGCCGCATTTAACGCAAGAAGATTTGTTTGGTATGCTATGTCTTCAACAACACTTATCTTCGTTGCTATCTCTTTCATGGCATCAACAGTTTGGTTTACTGCTTGACCGCCTTCTTCTGCCATACGGTTGGCATTGGTTGCCATTTCGTTAGTAGAGCGAGCATTTTGGGCATTTTGGTTGATACTTCCCGTCATCTCTTCAACCGCACTTGTCGTCTCTTCAAGATTTGAAGCCATCTCCGTAGCACCGTTAGACAACCCTTGAGCAGTTGCGCTTACCTGTTCGCTTGCACTTGAGATCTGAGAACCTGCACCTAGAACATCTACTACGATACCTTGAAGTCTTTCTACACTATCGTTAAAAGAAGTTTTAATTGCTTGGAAATCTCCAATATAATCCGAATGAATACGCACTGTAAGATTACCGTTTGCCATTTCATTCATTTGCTCATTAAGATCTTTGATAACTCCATCTGTCGCTTCTGCAACACCGTTAACGGCAACTTTTGCCGCATTGAATGCACCATGATAATTATTTGTGATTCTTGCGTTAAAGCGTCCTTGTGCCAATTTATCTAGCGTATCATTTAAATCTAAGAAAGTGTTACGGATTTGCACTGCAAACGCATTTATGCCGCCTGAAATCTTGCCGAAGTCACCTTGATATTTAGCCGCATCGATTGAAGCATCTAAGTTACCTTTGATAGCCTCTGCGTTCATCATATTTGAATCTACGATTAAGTTATTTAAGTTAGTACCGAGGTTGTTTACCGCTGTTTTAGTAACAAGGAAAGCACCTTTAAAGTCAGCCGCTATTTGAGCAGAGAAATCTCCGTTAGCAAGTCTGTCAACGTTTGTATTAATATCCATAAACGTATTTCTCATTTGAAGAGCAAACGCATTGATACCGCCTGAGATCTTGCCGAAGTCACCACGATATTTAGCCGCATCGATTGCCGCTTCAAGGTTACCTTTGATAGCTTCCGCATTCATCATGTTAGAGTCAACAATCAAGTTGTTTAAGTTGGTACCTAAATCATTAACCGCTTTTTTAGTTACCGCAAATGCACCTTTGTAATCAGCAGTGATTTGAGCTTGGAAGTTACCGTTTGCAAGTTTGTCAACATTATCGTTGATATCCATAAACGTATTTCTCATTTGAAGAGCAAACGCATTTATGCCGCCTGAAATCTTGCCGAAGTCACCTTGATATTTAGCCGCATCGATTGAAGCATCTAAGTTACCTTTGATAGCCTCTGCGTTCATCATATTTGAATCTACGATTAAGTTATTTAAGTTAGTACCGAGGTTGTTTACCGCTGTTTTAGTAACAAGGAAAGCACCTTTAAAGTCAGCTGCGATTTGAGCAGAGAAATCACCGTTTGCAAGTCTGTCAACGTTTGTATTAATATCCATAAACGTATTTCTCATTTGCAATGCAAACGCATTTATGCCGCCGGAGATTTTTCCGAAGTCACCTTGATATTTAGCCGCATCGATTGAAGCATCAAGATTACCTTTGATAGCCTCTGCGTTCATCATGTTAGAGTCGTCAATCAATGATGATAAAGCTTTTTGCAAGCCGCCCACCGCAATAGTGATATCTTTAAGATCACCTTCTAGTATTCTGACATTTACATCAAAACGACCGCTTGCTATGGCAGTAATCGTGTCTTTTAAAATTGCGATATCGCCCTTGTTCTTGTCCGAGGACTTTTTTAACGCTTTATAGCGTTTGCCGGCTTCAATCAGCCCTGGGATTTCGTCGACTTCGACACCTAATTCATCCAAATCTAATGTTTCTAAAATACTCATATTTTTTCCTTATGTTTTATTTTTTATCGTCACTGAAGTTCGCTGTTTGTTAGTTCTCTTTCACTTCATTAGCGTCTCCTTTCTCATTCTGAGCCTGTAGTGCTACTATATGATTCATCAACATGGGGATATCTAGTATGAGAGCGACTTCACCGCTTCCAAGTATGGTAGATCCGCTTATGCCTTTAATCTGGCGGAATATCTTGCCTAGAGGTTTTATAACTGTTTGAAATTCACCTAGCAGCTCCTCGACGATAAGACCAAAACGCATTCCGGCATACTGAACCACAATGATGTTTTCACGTAGATCTTTTTCATCGCCTCCGGTATGGAAATGTTCTCTGACATTAAGCAGAGGAAGAACCGAATTTCGCAGATTTATATAGTTGTTTCCATGCATTTCGTTTCTGTATCGCATAGACAGCTCTATACACTCTATCACCATATCAAGCGGTATGACAAAGTAAGTAGTTCCGACTTTTACTAAAAATCCGTCTATGATCGCCAAAGTCAGCGGCAACCTCATAGTAAAAGTGCTTCCTTTGTCTTTAGTCGATTTTATATCTACCGTTCCTCGCAGAGCTTCAATATTTCTTCTTACGACATCCATGCCGACACCGCGACCTGAAATAGAAGTTATCGCATCAGCGGTTGAGAAGCCGGCTTCAAAGATAAGGTTGAAAATCTCTTTTTGCGTTAACTTGCTGTCTTCGGCAATAATTCCTCTCTCAACTGCTTTTTTAAAGATTTTTTCTTCATCCAGACCTTTGCCGTCATCGCTTATTTCTATGGCAATAGTTCCTGCATCATGGTATGCATGAAGCACTAGCGTGCCTTTTTGATTTTTGCCTTTTGCAACTCTCTCTTCTATGGTTTCAAGTCCATGATCCATTGCATTTCTTATGATATGCACCAGAGGATCGGAGATTTTTTCGACAATGGTTTTATCCATTTCCGTTTCTCCGCCGCTTATGGTTAAGTCGACTTGTTTGCCTAACTGTTTACTGATATCATGAACAATGCGTTTAAATTTGTTGAATGTTTCGCCTATCTGAACCATTCGTATCTTCATGGCACTCTCACGAATCTCTTCAAGCATTCTTGAAACGGCGGATACGGACTCGTTTAAGCCGCTGTTTTCTATGACGCTTGCCCTTTGAACGACATTGGCATTGGCAATAACCATCTCTCCGATAAGATTTATGAGAATGTCTATCTTGTCGCTGTCGACTCTCAAAGAGCTTGAATTGACGATAGAAGTTTCTTTATCGTTAGTAGCACATAGAGGTTTTTCCGTACTTATGCAAGTTGGCAGAGCAGGTTCAATCTCTTCTTCCTCTTCGTCTTCGTTTTGATTTTCATTGTCGTTGTCTTGATACTCTTGAGTCGCATCGTTAAGCGTTGTTATCTTAAGCTCTATATCATCTTCTATAAAATCAAATACTTCAACAATTTCATCTTTGCTTTTGTCGCTGCGAAAAGCTATAGTGCATTCAATGAGACACGCTGAGGAATCTAAATGTTCTAAATCGCCTATGCGTTCAGTGTTAAGCTGAATTTTAATAATTTCACCGATTTTAGATAAATATCGCAAGAAATTTGCAGGATCCATACCGAGCAAGTAGATATCTTTGCTAAATAGAATATCAATTTGCCAATACTTAACGCCCTCTTGTTTTTTTTCCGCCTTTTTTTTCGGTGCATAAGGTTTTACTGAAGAGTTGAGATAAGTTTGGAGTGTTTCCATAAGAAAACTGCTCATTGTTTTTAACGAGTCATCAGGCTCTTTTTTTGAATTTTGTGCGTAAAACAGCACTAGATTTTGCATATGATCTTTACATAGAAAAAATGTATCGATCATATTGTCGGTTATTGAAATCTTGTTATTGCGAATTTCATCAAGCAGATTTTCCGCAATATGAGTAAACTCAACCAAATGAGTCAGTTTAAGCATTCCGCCTGAACCTTTTATGGTGTGTGCAGCTCTAAAAACAGCATTGATTCGATCTCCGCCGATACCAAATTCACGAATCTCCAGTAACCCTTCTTCCATTCCGTTTAGAAGATCCAGCGCCTCGTCTTTAAACTCTTTGACGGCTTCTAACAGTTGTTCGTCTGAAAAAAACATGAATCTCCTTATTTGTTATTTTCTATAAATGTATGAACACCGTATAGAGTAATAATCTCATATACCTCCGGTGACATATCATTTATTTTTAATGAAACGCTTCTCTTAAGAGCCTCATTTTTTAGTGCTATAAGCACTTGAAAACCTGCTGAATCAATTTCAGATATATCTGCAAGGTTTAGTACGATATCTCTGTTCCCGACAAGTTCATTTTTAATATTTTCTACAAACCCCTCTATGGTATGAATAGTTAATTCCGTAGGGGGATTGACGACATAATTATCATTTTCTATACTAATCATTATCTTGCCTCATACGCTTAAAAGTTTGCTAACGGCGTTTAAAAGAGTGGTTTTGTTAAATGGTTTTACCATCCATGCACGAACACCGGCTTCTTTGCCTTGCTCTTTTCTTTCTTGCCCTTCCTCTGTCGTTAACATTAAAACAGGGATAAATTTAAGTTTAGGATCCTCTTTGTATTTTCTAACAAAAGTGATCCCATCCATATTTGGCATGTTGACATCACATACGATTAGATCGACTTTGATATCTCCTTGTAACTTTGAAAGACCGTCAACTCCGTCCACAGCCTCTAACACGGTATAACCAGCCTCGATCAATGCGGTTCTTACCGCAAGCCTCATCATTGATGAATCATCAACAATTAATATATTTTTAGACATAAAACTCCTTTTTTTTTAAATTAAATTTGTGTAACAAGTGAATCTTGAAATAGATTTCTCTCATAATCCGGTTTTTGTTTGCGACAAAAATTGTTGTATATGAATTTATGACAAAACGATATTGGGTTATGAAAGAAATCTAATGTAAAATTTAAGAATAGCGAGTATCGTGAAAGACAAATATTTGTAAAAATATTTTTAGAGTATGTGGAAATAACAGAGTAACTTTTATTTGGGAGAAGTTGATGTTTAGGATTGAAAAAAGAAAAAAATAGAGGAAGATTTTGGTGTTGATAATCGTTATTGAATAGCTCTTGTCTCTCTCTCTATCATAAAAGACCTTAAAGTTTTATTAATTAGCATACTTTATCCTTTAAAAGTAAATTGAATTTTGTGTGTCGGGATGCGACGAGCAATGATAGATCTTTAGTGTTGCAAGTTTGTTGCAAAATTTTGTTATGACATGAGAAATCTAAGGAAAAGAGGTGAAAAAGGAAAAATAGTTTTTTTAGGCAAGTAATGATAATCGTTATCGAATCTTTCCGCTCTCTCTCTCTATCATAAAAGAGTTTAAAGTATTCTTAAAAAACATAAATTTATTCCTTGATATCTCAAAAATTAAGCAACTGCAAAATGTTACATTCAAAGTGTTGCAAGTTTGTTGCAAAAAATAGTTTTGAGAAACTGTGAAGCAAGAAGCGCAACTGCTTTAGCTTACTAAAGCAGTTTGGTAGTTTACTTTGGTACCAGGTGGGTTAAGCTTTGCTCGAATGTTTCGGAGCCTTCCGTATGTTCATATAAAAATATAAAATAAATAGAGAGCATATCCGCCATAATTCTTCCGATATCTTGAAGTGCTTCATCGGCAAATGCGTTTTTTTCTTCACTGTCTAAACAAAAAAATCCCCAAATCGCATCTGTTTTGAACTTTTTATTAAAATTTTCCATAAAGTTATTGTTCTTTAGAGTTAAAGGCATTACTAAAAGAGAGTTATAGTATTTTAATTCCGTATGTTCCGAATGTTTTATCCAACAATCTTTCCATTTTATAATGTTTTCTTGTAAATCTTTGATTTTATTGCCGTGTACTCTGGGGTTTCTGTATTGTGCATTTTTATAATCTTTTTCTAAATCATTGGAAACATACTTATCTTCATTGTCAAAAAGTATATTTGCAAAAGGCGTATGATCTCTTGCCCTTTTAAGCCCTTTTGGGATTTCATGCATATCTTCTCTATAATAATCGGTTATATAGATATTTTCGTACTCATTTTTTTCGATTGTTTTTACGGAAAATCTTATATTTTCGCCGTAAATGGCTTTTATATGCTCATCAAAAGTTTTTTTTAAGATATCTTGCAATTTTTCATTGCTTTTGTCGTAGAGTTCGATAAGCTTTTTTCCTAAAATATCGCCTCTTTTTGCTCCGTTCCACTCTTTTCTCAACTCTTTATGCAAAGAAGCTATACCAAACTCAAACTCTATAATGCAACCTTGATGAAAACATATAAAGTCTTTAATATTTTTTATATATGCACTCATTTGCTTTGCTGCTTACGCAAGGAATTAAGGTTTTCAAAGGTTGAATCTTTGATAACTTCTATTTTTTTCATTAAAGCATTTTGTATTTTTTCAGGAAAAAGTAAGTCTATAGCAAACTCTTGAGCTTCTTTTTCAAATTCATCGTTATTGCTACTATTGTAAGAAGCTTGAGCCATTCCACAGTAAGTATAAGTGATATTGTTTGCGGCACTCTCATTTTTTTCAAATACATCTTCAAACTTAAATTTACGCCCTAAAACAAAATGGCAAAATACATGTCCCAATTCATGAGCAATAATCTCTTTTAAACGCATCTTATCTGTCTGTTTTACATAAGATATCCGTATACTCTCTTCACTGTCAATATATTCTACTATCGCTTCATCGCCGTTAGGTAAATATGCAACTTCTTCTGCTTTGATACCGTAAAATTCAGCTATATAAAAAACATCTATCCCTTGATTTAAATCGCTTATATAAACATCTTTGATAATTTCAGTTACAGATACCGGATCAAATCTGAAAAAATTTATACTTGTTTTGCTTTTTTTTAAAAAAACCCAAATATTTCCTAACATATTTGCACCTTGTTTTAGTTCTTCAAGGTTAAGTTCAAAATCAACAATCTCTTCATAAGTATTTTTTTTACTACGCACAAGTTTTCCTTGATGAATAGTCTAAACAGCTTTGTTTTACAATAATGTAGTATGTATTACTCGATCGCAATTTAATTAAACCACAGTCTTTATGTTTTTCTTTTATTTTAGCTCGTAAAAATGATATATTTTTTTCACGCTCAGCATTATTTTCCAAACTATCAATAAGCCAATTCACAATTTCAGATTGGGGTAACATATGTTGCGTCTTTCTTCTGACTTCTATTTCATCTCTACTGCTATCGCAACTCTCATAAATAATATCTTCACAATGCTTATCATTACATTGCGGATATATACTAAACTTCTCGTCATTCCAAACTATTTTAGTATTTTGCATTCTTTATCTCTTAAATCTATAATATATGGTGCTTTCATCAAAAAATTTATTTTATCATAAGATAAATAAAAAAATATTAACTTTTACTTTATTTTAAGTTTTTGTTTACCTAAAAGGTATATTTGAAGCAAAGATTTGTTTTTACTGAGAAAGACAAAAGAACTATCTTTATGCATAATTAAGCTATTATGTTCCCATTAATTTAAATCAAAACACTTTCTTTGCCTTTTTTTAAAAAAACTTTGTATAGCATTTGTTGATAATTACGGATTAAATACTCTATATTAAGGTAAAAAGATATGGCACGCTTACTACTCAATTCTAAAAAACATAAAGATTACATATTTGAAGGATGCAGTACATGTGATGCGAAATGTTGTTCAAGCAACATTATTTATTCAACGATTTATGATTTAAAAGAAGCTTCGGCACTTTTTCCTATACTGTTTTATGTATCCGATGGAAAAATATCTCCTGTTTACTTCTTCTATTACGGTGAAACGGTAGGAGAAAAATGTCCTCATCTAAACGGAACTATGTGTTCCGTTTATGAAAATAGACCTTATGCATGTCGTGCATATCCTTTTAGTTTTGAACAAGGCAATCCTTGTTTTGATGACGGATGCCCAAAAATAAGTATCTCAAAAAATAGTGGGGTCTCTTTGCTAGATGCAAAGAAAAAATTAAATCCGTACTTTATTTCAAATTTTGTCGGCAAAGAATTCACGGAGCAAAAAGAAGAAATATTTGCTTCTACAGGCAAATTTGTAGATTTTTGTGTTAAAAATAACTTTTTAGTTCCATATATAAATTATTATGCCAACAATGCTCTATATTTAAACTTCAAGCCTAGTTTATCCGAACAGCTATATATTCTTCATCCTCAGCGAATTGCCGTTATGAGAATGCAAAATAAAGAACTTTTTTTAGGACATGATGATTTTCTTCAGCATATAATGATGATTAGTGCATCACATAAAAATATTGAAACACTCTTTGCTTTAAAAGAAGCAAAAATATGAGAAATCTCTCATCGGTTCCACGCTCTATTTCAGATGAAATAGTTCAATTCTGCGGCAATATAAATCCATTATCTAAACCGATATATGTTGATTCTTTTCCTTTAGACGGCAACAGTGTCGGAAACTGCTTCAATAATGTAGAAGAGACGTTAAATAGCAGTGAATCTTCAATTTTGGGATGGATAATTTGGCAGACTTCATCGTATCTTCTTCAAGCTGAATTTCATAATATAATAAAATCCGGCAGCGGCAAGTTGATATGTGTAACTCCGTATTCAAAATCATACGATAAGATTTTGTTCTTGGAAGATTCTGCTATGAAATATGAAAATAAAAGAGTTCCCACAATATATAAAGCAATGGACGATTCCACTGAAACAGCAACATTTATTCATGCTCTTGAAGCTCTTAGTGAAGTAGAAGTTTATATGTCAGACGCTTTAGTTATCGAGCATCTAAGCGATCCTCAAAACATTGTAAAACGCAACGCATTACAGGGAACAATGAGAGATATAGAAAACGCAATCGGAGCATTTGAAGCCATGGTTTTAAAAGATATTGATAGAAACAGCAAGTGCATTTGCGGAAGCGGTAAAAAATTTAAAAAGTGTTGTGGTGCAAATTAAGATTATAGAAAATTGGCTATAATTTCGAAAAAATATTGGACAAAAGTAATGAATCTTAAAAACAAAATTTTTATGGCGGCAGTGTCAATTTTTATACTCTTTATGCCTTTAAACGCAAAAGAGTCTACGCAGAAGCCGAGTGTTGCGGCAAGTACATTCTCTTTGTATGATATATCAAAGCATATCGCAGGCGAGAGTGCGGAAGTTTTTATGATTCTTCCTTTTGGGGTAGATGCACATAGCTATGAATTGACTCCAAAAGAGATGATAAAGATAAATAAAAGTGCATTGATTTTATATAACGGAGCAGGGCTTGAGCCGTGGATCAAAGGCTTTAGTTTTAAAAATAGAGCCGTAGATATGAGTAAACATGTAGAGCTGAGAGAGCTTGAATCAGACCATGGACACAGTCATAAAAATGCCCATAATTCTCATCATAATATAGATCCGCACTATTGGCAAGATCCGCTAAATATGATAAAAGCTGCAGCGCATATTGCTAAAGAGCTTTCCGAGCTCTTTCCTCAAAACAGAGATTTATATACGAAAAACAGGGACAGTTATATAGGTATGTTAAAAAAACTTGACGCTGATTATAAAAAAAGCCTCTCTTTGTGTAAACTAGATACGATTATCGTAAATCATGACGCTTTTTCATATCTTGCTCGCAGATACGATTTTCATGTTGAAGCTCTCAGCGGTTTGTCTCCGGAAGCTGAACCGAGTGCAAAAAATATGATGAAAATCATAGAGCATGTAAAAGAGCATAAAGTCGGTACTCTCTTCTTTGAGAGTTTTGCAAGCGATAGAGCGATAAAAAGCATAGCGAAAGAGGCAAAAGTAAAAGTAGATATGCTTCAGCCTTTAGGTAATATCACGGCAGATGAAGCAAAAGCAAATCTAAGTTATGAAGATATTATGAGAAAAAACCTACAAAAGATATCCCAAACACTTGAGTGTAAATGAAATTTAATCTTCCGATATTTGATATTAAAAACTTAAGCTTTATTGTTAAAGGTCAAAGAATTTTATCAAACATCTCTTTGGAGATTTTTCGCTCGGAGTATATTGC
>Ga0074197_1001521_pt1 | contig 19287 bp, 15 predicted proteins | sample EPASupsiteSAE305_FD_64526 | JGI IMG/M metagenome (GOLD analysis project Ga0074197, IMG submission 64526) | Bioremediated contaminated groundwater microbial communities from EPA Superfund site, New Mexico - SAE3-05 reassembly with SPADES | ecosystem: Environmental > Aquatic > Deep subsurface >...
TGGCCTCCGGCGGCGCGGCGGCCAGCGGGGTCCAGGCCATGGTGGCGCTGGAGTAGAAGACCCCGGGGAACGGCTCGGCGTTCAGGACCAGGGGCAGCGGCAGGGTGTAGCGGTAAGCCGGCGTCGTGTTGGCGTACACCGTGGTCCCGCCGTAGAGGGCCCCGGCCCTGAAATAGTAGCGGGTATTCCCTTCCAGACCGGAGACGGTCAGCGTGGTCACGCCAACGGAGGGCGTGGCGGAACTGCGGTGCACGTAGTTGAAGAACTGGTAGGTGGAAGCCTCTATCAGGTAGTTGTCGCCGCCGCCCTCGGCGCTGAAGTAAACGGTGGCGCTGGACTGCCAGACCTGGCCCAGGGCCGGCCCCGCCGGCGCCGGCGGCAGCAGGGTGAGGGTCTGGTCCAGGGCAGAATAATTCGGGGTGCCGGCCCAGTTCAGGGTGCCCAGCCGCAGGTTGTAGAGGGTGTTGGGCTTAAGTCCGCCGATGGACAGGAAGCCCGCCTGCGAATCAAAGGTGACCGAAGAGAGGAGCACGCCGGTGCCGCCGAAAGCCGTGGAGGAGACCTCCAGGCGGTAGCCTTCGCAGGTGGCGTTCTGGGGCGCGGCCGGCAGGGGGGAGAGGAAGACCGTGAGCGCGTCGGTTTGCGGCACTATGGTGGTAAGGTTGGCCGATGGCGGGCTGGCCAGCGTTATGGAGGACAGGGCCGCGGTGTAGTTGGGCGTGAAAGCCTGGTTGAGCGAAGAGGCACGGAAATAATAGGTAGTGTTGGCGCTCAGCCCGGAGACCGCGAGCGAGTTCTTGGCCAACGCGTAAGTGGTGGAGGACGGCTCGGTCATGGGCGAAGAGAAGCCGGAACTGGAGGCCTCCAGGCGGTAGCCCAGGGCTTCGCCGGCGGAGAGCGCCGTCCACGACAGCAGGGAGGCGCCTTCGGTGACCGAGACCAGCGCCAGGCCCGTTACCTTGGCCCCCAGCGTGGTGAACCTGCGGGTATCGGACAGGTTGGAGGCGCCGTTCCAGTTCAGGGTCCCGGCGCGGTAGTAATAGGTGGTGTTGATGTCCAGCGGCTCCAGGTTCACCGACTCCGCGGCGGCGTCTGAAGTGTTGAAGTAGGTGCTGGCCGGGGTGATCAGTTCCGAGGCCGTGGTGGAGAGGTGCAGCCTGTAGCCTTCCGACTTGAGCGCTTGTATAGAGCCGTCGTTCACGGCGTCCCAGTGAACGGTGACGCTGCTCTCGTAGACGGTCTCTCCCAGGGAGGGCAGCTTCAGGGCCAGCGTGGCGGTGGAAATGTCAGCGGTGAAGGCCGTGGCGGTGCCGCCCACGCCGCGCGCGCGTACCCGGAAGTAATAGGTGGTGTTGGCGTTCAGGCCGCCCATGGTGACCGGCGGGTAGTTCTTGGGCAGGATCTCCGAGCCGGTAAAGCCGGCATTATCGGCATATTCTATGTCGTAGCGGGTCCACTCCGGATTGCCATTCACCAGCCAACCTACCTGCGCGCCGGCCGTGTAGGAGGATTCCGCCGTGAAGTAGGAGGAGATGAAGTAGGGCGCGGTGGGCGTTGCCGCCCTGGTGGAGGTGGTGCGCGTGACGGAGTAGAACGTATCGCCGGAACTCTGGACCTTGAAGTAGTAGGTGGTGTTGGGATCGAGCGGGGAATAAGTGAGCGGGGAGGCGGCCACACCGCTGGCCGTGGTCACGGTGAACGCGGGCGAGGTGGAGATGGCGGCTATGAAAGGGGCGGTTCCGCCGGTCCACGACACGCTTACGCTGTTAAAGGTGGTCCCGGTTACGGAGGGTGTGGGAGCGACCGCGTGAGCGGGAACCGCGGCTGCCATCAGGCAGGCCGCGGCGGCTGTCAGCGATCGGACCCATCGGAACATGGTTATAGTCTAGTAAACGCGCGTTAAATATCAATGACTAATATGTTACAGAAAGAAACGCCGCCCTGCGCGTGGTTTGCACGGGGCGCGGTTTCTATTATATTATAAATTAACTTGAGACGGCCGCACCGGAACTAAAAATGCAAAACGGTACCACGCAGACAGCGCCTCGGAATGGGAACGGCGCCCTAATTTGCCGCGCCGCGGTCCTGCTTTCCTTCCTGTTTTCCGCTTCCATTTCCGCCTCGGACCAGAAGCAGCCATTTCCGGCTTTCGAAATTTCCAGCGGCACGCCGCTGTTCGCGCAGGCCGCAGCCACCGGCGTGGTGGTGGGGCAGGGCGGCAATTACGCGGTCGCTTTGCCGGACGGCCGTACGCTCTGGCTGCTCAATAACGTCATGACAGGGGAGCGCAAGGCCGACGGCCAGAGCGCGGTATGGGACATAACCGACGGGGCGGCCGCCCTGTCGGCCAGCACCGCCCCCGAAGCGCAGGCCGGCGCCCTCAGCTACGTTTCCGACGAGAACGGGCTGCCGCTGCCGCTGCTGTCCGGAGACCTGGGCGAGTACACCCAGGTGCGCAAGTTCTGGCCGCGTTCCGGCTACTGCGGCGCCGGGCGCTGCGTCGTTTTCTATTCCGTTATGAACAACTACGGCCCCGGCCCCTACGAGTATTTCCGCGTGGGGCAGGGCGCGGCTTCCTCTGAGAACCCGGCGGGGCCCTACGTAAAGGCCGCGCGCGGAGGCCGCTACTCGCTCTGGAACGACATAGAGCCGGCTTTCGGGACCGCCTTGCTGGCCGACAATGACGGCTGGTTGTACGTCTACGGCAGGGTCATGACCGCGCCCGGAGAGTACGGGGCGGCCCTGGCGCGGGTCAAGGCGGGAGACCTGCCGGCGCGGGAGAAGTATTCCTACTACGGCGGTGACCTCTCCAGCTCCACCTGGACCTCCGACCTGGCCGAGGCCGGCACGGTGCTGGAGCGCGTGCCGGAGGATTTCTCCGTTTCCTACAACGATTTCCTGAAAGGTTACCTGCTCGTTTACATGGACGACGAGTCGGGCACGGTGTTCGCGCGCCAGGCCCGTTACCCGTGGGGTCCCTGGGGAGAGCCGTCCCGGCTGCTGGCCTGCGCCAAGGAAGACTACTGCTACGGGGCCAAGGAGCAGCCGGCTTTCGCCGCGGAAGGCGGGCGGGTGGTGTACCTGACGGTCGAAAGAAAGAACGCGCCTTACCTGTACCGGTTAAGGTTCAAATAGGGGAAAGCATGGACTACAACATACTGGTCATAAATCCCGGTTCCACCTCCGACGAAGTGAGTTATTACCGCGGCGAAAAAGAGGTCTTTCATAAGACCGTCCGCTATAGCCCGGAGGACATGCGGCCTTACGACCACGAAAAGATCACCGCCCAGTTCGACATGCGCAAGCGTATGACGCTGGAGGCGCTGAAAGAGCACGGCGTGGACCCGAAGGAACTGCACGCGGTCATCGGCCGCGGCGGTCTGGTGAAGCCCATAGAAGGCGGTGTCTACGCGGTGGACGAGACGCTGCTGGCGGACCTGCGCGAGGGCGTGCTCGGCGACCATTCTTCCAACCTGGGCGGCATCATAGCCCACGATATCGCCACGCCGCTCGGCATCCCGTCCTACATCGCGGACCCGGTGGTGGTGGACGAGATGCAGCCGATAGCGCGCTATTCCGGCATGCCGGAGAATCCCCGCATTTCCATTTTCCACGCGCTCAACCAGAAGCGCGTGGGCCGGCACGCGGCGGCCCAGCTCGGCAAACCTTACGAAGAATGCCGCCTGATCATCATGCACGGCGGCGGCGGCGTTTCCGTGGGCGCGCATATGGGCGGGCGCGTGATAGACGTGAACAACGCTTTGAACGGCGACGGCCCCATGACCCCGCAGCGCTCCGGCGGCGTGCCAGCCGGCGGCCTGGTGAAAATGTGCTTCAGCGGCAAGTACACCCAGCAGGACATGATGCTCAAGCTCAAGGGCCGCGGCGGCCTGGTGGCCTATACCGGCACCTCCGACTGCATCGCGCTCGAAAAATACATACTTACCGGCGAGATCAAGCCCGGCAGCGGCATCGACCCCGACAAGATGACCCGCGAGGAGGCCCGGGAGGCCGTGCACGCCATGGGCTACCAGATCTGCAAGGAGATCGGCGCCATGGCCTGCGTGCTGGAAGGCAGGGTGGACGCCATAGTGCTTACCGGCGGCCTCGCCTACGACAAGGTGCTGGTGCCCGAGATCAAGCGGCGCGTCGGCTGGATAGCTCAGATCCTGACCTATCCCGGCGGCGACGAGATGACGGCGCTGCGCACGGCGGCCGAGACGGCGCTGCGGCACCCGAACATGATAAAGAAGTACTGATTTGTTTCAACTTAAACTTACTCCGGAGGAAAACATGAAATTCAAGAACTTTGACGAACTTTTGGGCATGGTGCGGGGGAAGACCAACCGCATAGTGGTGCCCGGCGCCAACAACGACGAGGTCCTCACCGCCTGCAAAATGGGCGTGGACCATAAGATCATCTCGGGTGGCATCCTGATAGGCCCGAAGGCCGACGTGGAAGCGATGGCCAAGAAGGTGGGCCTGAAGCTCGACATCTTCGAAGTGGTGGACAAGAGCGACTACGCCGAGATGTGCAATATGGCCGTGGACCTGGTGAAGGCCGGCAAGGGCGACTTCCTGGTGAAGGGCCTGGTGGACACCAAGTTCTACATGAAGGCCATCCTCCGTAAGGAGATCGGCGCCGTGGCCGAGGGCACTGTGCTCAGCCACTTCGTGCTGTTCGAGCAGGCCAACTACCACAAGCTCTTCGCCGTCACCGACGCGGCCATCATGATCAGCCCCACCCTGGACCAGAAGCAGATGATCCTCAACAACGCCGTGGACATGATGCGCATGCTGGGCGTGGAAAAGCCCAACGTGGCCGTGGTCTGCCCGGTGGAGAAGGTCAACGACAAGATCCCCAGCACCCTGGACGCGCAGGAACTGGCCAAGCGCAACAAGGAAGGCAAGATCAAGAACTGCGTGGTGGAAGGCCCCTACGACGTCTACATCTCCTTCTCCAAGGAGCTCGCGGCCGAGAAGGGCATAAAGGGCGCCGTGGTGCCGGGCAACACCGACATCGCGCTGTTCCCCGACCTGGATTCCGCCAACCCGGTCTATAAGTGCCTTTCCTTCTTCGGCGCCGGCATGAAGAGCGCCACGCTGCTGGCCGGCTCCAATATCCCCGTCATCCTGCCGTCCCGCACGGACAGCCCGATGACCAAGCTGCATTCCATAGCCCTCGCCGCTTATCTTAAAGATAAAGCCGGCGTGCTGGCTTAAGGAGACCGACCAATGGCCTGGAATTTCATCAAGAAACTGGTAGGCAAGGAAGAGGAGAAGAAGCACCAGCCCTCTCCCGAGGCCCCGGCTTTCAAGCCGCAGCCCGCCGCCCCGGCGCCCCAGGCGCCCGCGGCCGCTAAAACCCCGGCGGCCCCCGCGCCGGCCGCTCCCGCTAAGAACAAGCCGGCCTCAGAGAAGACCGACGACGAACTGGCGGCCGAGCTGGACAAGATGTCCCCCGAGATCCTGGCGCAGGCCAAGGACCCGCAGATGCGCGCGCTTATCATCGGCATCTACCGCAAGATGCTCCTGGACAACGTGAACATCCACGACGACAAGGAAGTGAAGAAGTGGATGAAGAAGCACCCTGAGGTGCTGCAGGGCGGCGAGACCGTGAAGGTGGAGACGGTGCGCCGGGAAGAGCCCAAGGTGGGCCGCAACGACCCCTGCCCCTGCGGTTCAGGCAAGAAGTACAAGAAGTGCCACGGCGCCGGCAAGTAAACCCGGCCGCCAAATTAAAAACCCCCGGCTTGCCGGGGGTTTTTATTTGCCTGAGGGAGGCGGCTAGTTCCAGGAAACGGTGGGCGTTTCGGAGATCAGCACGGGGGACACTTCGCCTTCGGCTACCATTTCCTTGGAAAGGTCCTTGAAGTTGCCCAGGCCGTCCACGGCGTAGCTCATGGTGCCGCCGTCGGTGGCGAAGGGGGTCTTGCGGATCCAGTTGAGCGAGGCCTGCAGGGCCGAAACCGGGGCCATCTTGGTGCCGATGTTCATGGGGTCGGACATGCGCACCGCCAGGTCGAAATGCCAGCCCCACTTCACGTTAACGCTGATGGGCTGCACGGTGAAGTTGGTGATATAGCGGCCGTGCACTTTGCCGTCGCCCTTTTCTTCGTCGTTGACGGCGCCGCCGGTGGCCTGGGTGATGTAGTCGTTCAGGCGGCCCTTGCCGCTGTAATCCTCGGTGCCGCCGTAGAAGAACGAGATCTTATACTTGACGTCGATAACGTCTATGCCCATCAGGTTGGTGACCTTGTAGCGGTACACCATTTCCTTGGGGCCTTTCCAGCCGGTCATGTTGCCCCAGTTGAAGGAGAAGCCGGGGATGGCGCTGGCGTAAGCGCTGGTGTAGCCCGCGCTGGGGGCGCCGCTGTTGATAACGCCCCAGGCCGAGAGGCCGGCGTTCACTATGCCGCCGCCCGCGCCGCTCTTGTTGAAAGAGGCGGGATTTTCCGGCATGGCGGGAGGAACGGCGCTCTTGCCCGGTTCCACGGCGGTGAGGGTTACCTGCTCGCCGGCCACGGTGAAATAGTCCTTATTCACAGCGCTGGTGTCCTGCGCGAACAACGGGGGGACCACAGCGAGTATAGCCGCGAGAGCCACAGTTGAGTTAAGGGTTTTCATATCTATAGTTTACCCCCTGGCCGGAAAGGTCACAAGGGGTTAAGGACCCAGCCGGGCCTAGGCCCTAAGGGCCAGCTTTATGGCGGACCGGATGAACCCTGTCCGGTCGAAGAAGGGGACGGGCACCCACATTATGGTGCAGAGGTGGTCGGTGCCGGCCAGGTAGACGTACCTGGACCCGGGCAGTACCGCGCTCTGGGCCGGGACCAGACCGTCGTTCTTAAGGCCCAGCGCCAGCATATAATCCCTGAAAACCTCGAAAACCGTGTCTATATAAGGGAGGAAAGAATCGTCTTTCCAGGTGCTGAAAGAGTAGAAAGGCACCTGGGCGGTCAATTTTTTTATCTCCGCCCCGTTGCGGCGGTGGTAACTTTCCCGGTAAGCCACGCTGAGGTTCTTAAGGGATTGCTTGGACCCGCCCAGCAGTTCCAGCAGTATGGAAGAATTGAAGGAGAGGGTGGGGCTTCCCAGCACCAGGTCCGCCACCGGGGACCCCAGGAAGGGGCTCTGCACGGCTATTACCGCCGTCACCTTGCGGCGCAGGTCGGGGCGCTTCAAGAGGGCCTCTAGTGTGTCCAGGCCGCCCTTGCTGTGGCCTATAACCAGGACCTTGCCGGGGGCCTGTTCCAATTCGCGTATGACCTTTCTGGCGTTGTCATAGATGGAGGTTTCGGACTCTATATCCACCAGCCTGCAGTCCAGGCCGCGGTCCTGCAGGAACTGCAGCTGCTCCCTGAAATATTTAGGAACGAAAGGCAGGGCCTTTTGCCCGCCGGCCGTGGTGGCCAGGTTGGACATGAAGCCGGGGACCAGCAGTATGCGGGTGGTTTTGAGCCGCGAGAGTTCGGAGGGCGAGAAATCCCTGCCGGCAGAGAAAATAGCTTCGAATTCAGCTCCGGCCCAGGCCGGGTCCGCGGCGGGCGCGGCTTTGACCGCCGGAACTCCGGGAAGTTCCAGGGCGGGGATATCGGCCGCTGTGATCTTTTGAAGGTCTGAGGCCGCCAGGAGGGGGGCCTGCGCCAGGAGAACCGCTATCAGCGAAAAAGTTTTGAGGTCCATTCGTGTCCTTTGTTACCAGTGGCGCACGCGGCCGGTGTCCACGTGCACGAAGCCGTCGGAAGGGTAGTAGCCTACGCCCCCGGCCCTGAGGGCGCGGGCGGTATTGCGCAGGGCGGAGGTGCGGACGCCGTCTATCTTGATGTCGGCGGCCCAGCCTTTCAGGTGCAGGCTCTTTTTAGCCACGCCGCTGGAATCCGAGGCCAGGGCGCCGTTGAGCTCGGGGCTGCGGTAGCCGCAGATCACGGTGACGGTCTTGTCGCCGTGGCGCTCCTGGATGGCGTCTATGATCTCCAGCAGTCCGGCCGGGATGTCGGCCTCCCTGCCGGTCAGGCGGCAGCGCATGAAATGGCGGACCTTGGCCAGGGCTTCCGGCAGGTAGCGGCCGTCGGCGCCTCGGTAGCGCACCGCCAGCACCTCTTTGTTCCACTCATGGTAAAGCTTGATGAAGCCGTCGCCGCCAAGATCGGACGCGGCGGGTTCACCGGGAACCGATTTTTCATCCGCGCCGGACTGGTCCTCGCGGTCGGCCAGGTAGGCGGCCGCCTCTCTTTCTTCCATGCCGGAGAGTTCGGCCACGGCCTGGACCTCACCCACGGGCGCCGGGGCCAGTTCGCGCAGGTCGCTGGCGCTGATAACGGCCAGGCGGAACTCCTGGGCGAATACGGCCTGCGCCTGGAAGAGGATAGAGAGAAGGGCTATGAGGCGTTTCATAAAAGTCTCCGCTGATATAGTCTACCCGAACCGCGGAAAGGTTCAAGCGCCTTTAGTCCCAAAAAACGGCCGGCAAGGGACCCAGGCCGGTGGGCCCTGGGGCCCTTGACAAAAGGCCGCCGCCCTCTTATCCTATCTTGTAAGATAAGTGTATCCTTAACAGTAACTTATGAGGAAGATACTTTCTGCCCTGCTTTTCTTTTCCCTGGCCGTCTGTGCCATGCAGGGGCCGTTGCGCGCGGAAGAGGCAGCGGACCTGCCGGCCGCCGCCGTAGGCGGGGCGGGCCCGGGCCAGCAGGACGGTCCGCTTCCCGGCGCCGACCAGCACGCGCAGGGGCGCGACGACATGGCCCTCTTTACCCGCAACGCCGCCCACCGGCCCCAGGTCTCGGCCGAGGCCCTGCTGCGCCTGCTGGCCGGCCTGAAGCCGGAAGAGGTGGACGCTTTCAGACAGAGGCACTGCGGGGTCATAGCCGAACTCGTGGACTCGCTGGAGCGCGCGGCCGCCTCGGGCCGGGTAAGCCGGGAGGCTTACGAGGAATTCACCTCCAGATTCTCCCTTTTCGAGATCCCTACCATACAGGGCCGCATCCAGGCGCCGCCGGACGGCCCCCAGCCGCACCATAAGCGCAACAACCCGGTGGCGGCCCTGGTGGACGTGCGGATAGCCGCCAATTCCGGCGACACGCAGAAGACCGAGGCCGCCATAGCCGCCGCCAGCACGGCCTACCCGGACAATCCTTCGGTCCAGGCCGCGGCCGCCTCTTACTACAACGAGACCAAGAATTACGCCATGGCGGAAAAGACCGCCAGCAATGCCATAGCGCTGGACGGGAGTTCTCCTGCGGCCTACAAGGCCAGGGCCCTGGCCCGCGCCTCGCTGGAGGACCGCAAGGGGGCCATAGAGGACATAAAGAAGGCCATGGCCATAGACCCGCAGGACGAATCGGCACGGGTGCTGTCCGCCCTGCTCGAAAGCCGCAAGTCGGTGGCCACCCTCAAGTCCGTGGCCTCGGTGGAGGAGATAAAGAAGGCGCTGGGCGCCTACGACGAATCCCCGGAGGCCGTGCAGGGCTCCGGCGCCGCCGAAGAGGGGACCGGCCAGGCCGCTTTGCCGCCGCAGGCCCCCGACTACGCCAGGTCCAAGGCTTACCTTAAAACGGCCCTGTCCAAGACGCACCTGGGCGATTACGAGCAGGCCGTGCGCTACGCCGGCCTGGCCATAGAAAAGGACCCGGCCAATACCGAGGCCTACCTGGAGCGGGCCAACGCCTATAATTTCCTCGGCCGCTACGACGACGCCGTGCGCGACGCAACCCACGTCATAGGCAAGGAGCCGTCCAACCTGCAGGCCTTCAATATGCGCGCCTGGGCCCTGAACCGCAAAGGCCAGGCCGCCCAGGCCGAATCCGACGCCAGCCGCGCCATAGGCCTCAATCCCGGTTTTGCCGACGCCTGGTTCAACCGCGCGCTGGCTTATGAAAAGCAGGGCGATTACCGCCGCATGCTCGAGGACTTCAAGCAGGCCGCCTCGCTGTCCGGCGCGTACGCCGCCCGCTACCAGGACGCCGTGGCCCAGTACGGCCCGCGCGTGCCGGGCTTCGCCGGGCAGGGCGCCGCCCTGGCCGCCAAGGCCGCCGGCGGTGAGCGGCACGGCGGCGGCAAGCGCAGCCCCATGCGCCGTTTCCTGCTGACCCTTTTCTTCACCCTGACCGGCGGGGTCCTGGTGGCCGTGGGGCTCATCCACGTGGTGACCTCCGGGCGCGAAACGCGCGCCGGCGCCGCCGCCCGCTCCACCCACCCCGACGTGCTGTCCCCGTCCGTCTTCTACGAGGGCGTGGCCACCGGCAAGTACAAGATAGAGCGCAAGCTGGGCGAAGGGGCCATGGGCGTGGTCTACGAAGCCACCGACCAGTCGCTCGGGCGCAAGGTGGCCATCAAGAAGATGGGCGACGAGATCAAGGTGAACGAGCGGGAGAAGCAGCGCTTCCTGGAGGAGGCGCGCACGGTGGCCCTGCTGCACCACCCCAACATAGTGGAGATCTATACCATTTTCGAAGAGGACGACAACATCTACCTGGTCTTCGAGCACGTTGACGGCACGCCGCTGGATAAGGTGCTCGACAAGGAAGCCCGCCTGCCCTTCGAACAGGCCGCGCAGCTCTTCGGCGAGACGGCCGGCGCCCTGGCCTACGCGCATTCCAAGAACGTGGTGCACCGCGACCTCAAGCTCTCCAACCTGATGCTCTCCGCCGAGGGCTGGGTGAAGGTGATGGATTTCGGGCTGGCCCGGAGGGCCAAGGAATCCATGGCGCGGGCCTCCAGCAAGGAAGTTGTGGGTTCGCCCGCTTACATGTCGCCGGAACAGGACCTGGGCGTTTCCTCGCCGGAGTCCGACATCTACGCGCTCGGGGTCTGTTTCTACGAAGCCCTGAGCGGGGTGCTGCCTTTCCAGGGGCCGGACTTCCACCATCAGAAGACGCATCCTTCCTATCAGAAACTTTCCGAGATGGTGCCGGGCCTGCCCAAGGGCGTGGACGCCCTTGTGGCCAAGTGCCTGTCCCCGGACCCGGAGTCGCGCTTCCACAGCGCCGAGGATTTCCGCCGCGCCCTGGACGCCATAGTTTAGCCGCGCGCCCGGACCAAAAAAAAGGCCCCGTTAAGGGGCCTTTTCTTTTTGCAGAGCCGGCTCAGTTAAAGAAGGCCTTCTTCACCCCGTCTATGATGAACTGCACGGCGGTGGCGGCAAGGATGAGGCCCATGAGGCGGGTGGTGATGTTCATGGCGATGGGGTTGATGTGCGGGGCCCGCTTTATGGCGAAACGGAAGATGAGGTAGCTGGCGAAGCCGATGAGGATGAACAGGGCGAAGAGCACGGCGTCATAGACCAGGTTCTTCGCCTTGGATTCGAGCAGGATGGCGGTGGTGATGGCGCCGGGGCCGGCGAGCATGGGGATGGCCAGCGGGGTTATGGAAACGTCGGCCTTGGCCGCGCCCTCGGCCTTTTCCTCTTCGGTCTCCTGCACGGCGGAGCGCTTGGCGCGCAGGCTGTCCAGCGAGACCAGCAGCAGCAGCAGGCCGCCGGCCATCTGGAAGGCGGCTATGGTGATGCCGAAGACCTTGAACAGGGCGTTGCCGGTGGCGGCGAAGACTATCAGCACACCGGTAGCGGTGAGGCACGCGGTGCGCGCCATCCGGCAGCGCTCGGTCTCCGTGTTCTCCGGGGTCATGGCGAAGAAAGTGGGGACCGCAGCCAGCGGGTTGATGATGGCGAACAGCGAGCCGGCGCTCATCAGCGCGAAGTTAAGGATTTCCATGAGGCCCTAGTATATAAATTACCGCTTTATCTTGAAAAGCCGGGAGTATTCCAGCGAGAGGCCGGTGGTGAGGTTGGAGGCGGACCCCGGCAGTTTCTTGCCGGTGGCCAGGAAATAGTTCAGGTAAGGGCTGAGCATGATGTCCTTGTAGAGGCGCGTGCTCAGTTTCACGTTCACTTCCAGTCGGTCCTTGAGGTCGTACACCGTGTCAAAGCGGCTGCGCGCGAAATTGCGGTAGTTCCCGTCGGCCGAGAGCACCAGGGCGGTACGGGGGATGGGCGTGTACACGCGGAAGCCGGCCTCGGCGGCGTACTTGGTGCGGGCCGGGGTGTAGGTGTAGATGTTCTCGGTGGTGAGTCCGGCGTAGAGTTCCTGCAGGGCCGCGCCTTCGTAGAGCTTCATGCCGGCGCTGGCCCGCAGCACCTTGCGCAGCGGCTGCGGCTCGGCCCTGGAGAATTCGGTGTCGTAGGCGGCGGAGCCGTAGGGGCCGATGACCAGCGGGCCCAGCAGGCCGTTATAGCTCTTCATCCGGTAGACCACCTGGGATTCCAGCGTGAGCTGGTCCACGCTTTCGGTGGTCAGGCGCGGCTGGCCGCGCGGCCGCAGCACGGTCTTGCCGTAGTCGGCCGAAAGGCCCGAATCGAAACGGAAGCGGCCGGAATAGTACTCCGAGAACAGCCGCATGGAACCTTCCATGCGGGTCTGGTTCACGGCGCCCAGGCGCGAATCCGCCGAGGCGTAATCGGAACGCCCGTGCACCTCGGTGTTGTCGGTGCGCAGCGAGAGGCTGCGCAGGTTGATGCGCCAGAGGTCGCGGGGTTCCGGCTTGTTCTCTATGGCCAGTCCGACGGCGTCCTCCCAGGCCTGCCTGGACGGCGCGGCGGCGCGCAGGCGGGCCAGTTCCCCGGTGACGGCGGCGTGCAGCGTGGCTGGGGCCCCGGCTGGGGCTTCCGCCGGCCGCAGGAAAGGCTTGCCTTCGGCCAGGTCGGCCGGCAGGGCGGTCAGGTACAGTTCGCCGTTGTCTATGGGCAGGCCGCCTATGCGCCCGGCGTCGTCTATGCCGGACAGGGCGTAGTATTCCTTGCCGGTGTAGGCCTGCGGCGTGTAGTATTCCCCGGCGGAACGGTCCGGCACCCGGCGCCCGCGCAATTCGTTTATGAACCGGCCCGGCGCCAGCACCAGCTTCACCGGCTTGTCGGGGCCCAGCCAGGTCTTGGTCATGGCGGTGGGCACGTCGCCCAGCATGGAGCTGGAGAAGGCTTTCACTTTCAGCACCGAGACCTCGGCCTTGAAGCCCTTGCGCAGGAGGTTAGCGGAAAGGTTGAAGAAATCGGGCACGCCGTAGGAGGGGCCGCCGTCCTGGACGGCGCGGCCGCGGCGGTCAGGGAGCAGTGTGTCGCCCGAGCCCAGGAAATGGCGGACTATGCGCTCTTTCATGTAAAGCTGTTCGCGGTAGTAGAGCGGTTCGCGCCCGTCTTCGGGCGGTGGCAGGGATTCCACGGCCGACAGCGCCGAGCGGGCGCCGAATTCCAGGCGCACCACGCCGGAGCCGCGGGAATCGGGGAACACGGTGAGGGCCGGCCCGGTATGCGCTTCCTTGCCCCACTTCAGCAGTTCCACGCGGCTTTTGCGGCCCGACTCCAGGTCCCAGGTCTTGGGGCCTATCAGCACGTCTATGCCCCGGGCCCCCAGCAGCCAGCCCAGCTCGTCGCGCCGCAGGAAGGAGACGGCGACCACGGCCTTGGCTTTCAGGCGGCCGCGCAGGTCGTCTATCAGCGCGTAAAGGGCTTTTTCGTCCTTGGGGTCGTTCACCCTTATGCCGGAACCGTCCAGGTCCGCCAGGGCGGAAGCGTTGGAGGGCACCAGCGAGATGAACGCCACAGTGGCGCCGCCTATGCGGCGCAGGGCGTACGGCTTTATGAGCTTCGCCAGTTCCGGGTCCGACACTACCGCGTTGGAGCAGATCAGTTCGGGTGACCCGGCCGGAAGCTTCAGCGCGCCTTCCCGGCTCCATTGCCAGAAATTATGCAGGTCGTTGGGGTCCAGCGCGGCTATGTCCGTGCCGGCCCCGCTCAGGTACCCAAGGGTGCGCTCCATGCCGGCCATGAGCACCTGGCCGGTCATCACGCCTCCCACGCCCAGGCTCAGCAGCGTCCCGGCCTGCTTGTCCGCCGCGCTCTCCACGAGTTTCCGGCTGAGGCCGTTGAGGCCCAGCGGCACCGAGAGGCCGGTGAACAGCAGGTTCCTATCTCCGGACCGGGCGTAATGTCGCATTTCCAGGGTGGGTTCCCACAGCCGTTTTTCCGTCTTGGAGGGGATGTGCAGGGCGCGGAAATTTATGCCCGAAGGGGAGGTTCCGGCCAGGAGCCGCGCGGGCACGCGCTCCACGCTGAAATAGGCGCTCATGGCCTCTTCTATCACCGGGACGAGCGTGTCGAGCAGGTCCTGCGGCATCAGCACCAGGGAGTGGCCGCCTTCCACCACTTCCACCTCGCCCTCGAGCGCGTAGCTGGTGGTGCGGGCCAGTTCCTCGGCGGTGAGGTCCTCCGGTCCGTCTATCACGAACTTGGCGCCGTTGGTGTAGGTTATGGAGGTGGCCGCGCTGGAGAGCTTTATGCCGGAGGTGGAGCTGGTCACCTCCTCAATGACCTGGGAGAGGTCGAAGCTGATGCGGTAATCGTGGTCGAAATAGTAGACGGATGCCGACTGGGCCCCGGCTGCCGCCGGCAGGACCGCGGCCAGCGCCGCGGCGAGGAGCGTTACGTGGAGCTTCATGTTTTCAAGATTAGCATTTTTCCCGCGGCCGGACGGAGTTTCTCCGCCGTGAGGCGGGTCAGGCCAGTTTGAGCAGGTCGCGGACGGCCCCTACCAGGATCCCGGGGGTGACCGGTTTCTTGAGCACCAGGACGTTGAGGTTCTTCTCCAGGTCCGCCACTGAGGCGGGCGAGGCGGTGGCGAACAGGATGGGGGCCGGCGAGGCCAGCTGGATGCGCAGGCGCTCGAAGACCTTGCGCCCGCCGCCGCCCGGCATTTCCACGTCCAGCACCACCAGTTCCGGGCGGAAATCCTGGAACACCGTAACGGCGACCACGGTATCCTCCGCGGTCTTTACTTCGAAGCCGGCCTTGGTCAGGATCTCCGAATAAAGCGATGTTACCGCCGGGTCGTCGTCCACCACCAGCACCTTGCGGCGCGCGGCCCTGGCCCTCATGGAGGACGAGGGGGGCGGCGGCGGATTCGGGTCCAGGGGGCGGTCGAAGAACTGGGGCAGCAGCCGCCGGATCTCCGCCAGCAGCCCTTCGGGCGGTGTGGGCTTGGTCACCACGGCCACCCGGTGGAGACTGCTGACGTTGTGCGGCAGCATTTCCGGCTTGCCGGTGGAGAAAATTATCGGTACCGGGTCCTTGAGGCCGTGCCTCAGCGCTTCGAAGACCATCATGCCGCCGCCGGCCGGGATGCCGAGGTCCAGCACTACCAGGTCCGGTTTGAACTGCTGGTAAACCGCCAGGGCGCTCACGGCGTCCTCGGCGGTCTTCAGCTCGAAGCCCATGTCCAGGAAGAATTCCCGGTAAAAATCGAGAATGGCGGGGTTGTCCTCCACCGCCAGGATCTTTATGTGTTTTACGGCTCCCGTAACCATGTGCCTACAATAATACCAAAAGAACGGCCCTGCTTTTTGCCGCGCCCACCGCTTCCACAATTTCTATAATATCCACGTAGCGCCAGCCTTCGATTTTAAGGAGAACATATCTTATGAAAGCACTCGTAAAAGCTAAAGCGGAAAAAGGCCTCTGGCTGCAGGACGTGCCCAAACCCGTGATAGGGGACAACGAGGTCCTCATCAAGATAAAGAAGACCGCCATCTGCGGTACCGACATCCACATCTACCAGTGGGACGACTGGGCGCAGAAGACCATACCCGTGCCCATGCACGTGGGCCACGAGTTCGTGGGCGAGATCGCCGAGCTGGGCAAGGCCGTGAAAGGCCACACCATAGGCGAGCGCGTGTCAGGCGAAGGGCACATAGTGTGCGGCCACTGCCGCAACTGCAAGGCCGGCCACCGCCACCTCTGCATCAACACCAAGGGCGTGGGCGTGAACCGCCCCGGCTGCTTCGCCGAATACCTGGCCATCCCGGCCGAGAACGTGTTCCCGCTGCCCGAGGGCGTGTCCGACGACGAGGCCGCCATCCTGGACCCGCTCGGCAACGCCGTGCACACGGCGCTCTCCTTCGACCTGATAGGCGAGGACGTGCTGATAACCGGAGCCGGCCCCATAGGCATCATGGCCGGCGCCATAGCCAACCACGTGGGCGCGCGCCATACCGTGATCACAGACGTTAATGATTACCGCATGGACCTGGCCCGCAAACTGGGCATCAAGACCGTGGTGGACTCCCGCAAGGAAAAGCTTCCCGAGGTCATGAAGCAGCTCGGCATGACCGAGGGCTTCGACGTGGGCCTGGAGATGAGCGGCAACGCGCAGGCCTTCAACGACATGATCTCCAACGTGAAGATGGGTGCCAAGCTGGCCCTGCTCGGCATCCTGCCGCCCAACACCACCATCCCGTGGAGCACCGTGATCTTCAAGGCGCTCACCATGAAGTGCATCTACGGCCGCGAGATGTTCGAGACCTGGTACAAGATGTGCGCCATGCTCACCAGCGGCCTGGACATCAAGCCCGTCATCACGCACCGCTTCGCCGCCAAGGACTTCAAGGAAGGCTTCGAGATCATGAGCTCCGGCAAGTCCGGCAAGATCATCCTCGACTGGACGAACATTTAAGAGCGCCCAGGAGGGGCGCCCGGGGAACTGTTCCGAGCGCCATTTGGGGAGGGGAGGCTCCAACCGCAGGTTGGAGGGGAACCGCGCTGGGCTATGCCCGTGCCGTATCGAGAGCTATGATCGTCAGACGGCCAACGGTTCCCTGCAGTCATGGCGAGCGGAACAGTTCCCCGGGTGACCCGACCAGAACATATGAAATATTCCGAACATTTCGATAAACTGTGCGCGGCGCTGGAAGGGCCCGGGGCTTTCCTCGTGGTCGAGGACAAGATAGGCCGCGTCAACGTGATGACCATAGGTTGGGCGCAGATAGGCGTGGTCTGGGGCCAGCCCATCATGACCGTGCTCGTGCGCCCCTCGCGCCACACCCACGACCTCCTCTCCAAAGCCTCGCATTTCACCGTCTGCGTGCCGCGGCAGGGCAGCATGCAGAAAGAACTAGCCTACTGCGGCACCAAATCCGGCAAAGAGTACGACAAGGCGCGCGTCTGCGGCTTCACCCTGAAAGAAGGCTACGGTCACAAGGTCAAGTACATAGACGGCTGCGAACTGGTTTACCAGTGCGAACTCTGCGGCACCACCGACCTTGCCATGGAAACCGCGGCCCAGCCGGCCGTCTCCCGTTATTACCCCGGCGGCGGCGACATCCACACCGTCTATTTCGGCAAGATAGTCAAGGCGGAGAAATTCTGATGAAAAACACATTGCCCGCGCTCCTGCTGGCCGCCGTGCTGCTGTCCGGCTGCGGCCTCGCCAAACAGAAAGCCGCCGAATACTACCTCGGCAAGGCCCGACCCGCCGCCGCCGCGCAGAACCCGGCCCCGGCCGAGCTGGAAGCAGCCTTTGCCGCCGTGGACAAAGCGCTCGGCTACGCGCCCGGGTCCGAGCAGGCCGTGGCGCTGCTGGAAGAACTGGGCGACGCGGCCGGCCGGGCCGGCTTCTCCCGGGGCCAGGAACTGCAGTCGGTCTCGCTCAGGCGCGCTCTGGAGCTGGCTCCGCTGAACTGGCACGCGCGCGAGGCCCTGATAAATTTCTACGCCGCCCGCGGCGACACCGCCGCCCTGGAGGCCGCCGCTGCCCAGGCCCGCGGCCTGGCCCAGCTCGAAGAGGGCGCCGTTAAATATTGCGCCATGCTGGCCGCGCTGGCGGCCCGCGCCTCGGCCGTGCCCTGGCTGGAGTCGGAAGCCTACCTGGCCATGAACAAAGCCCCCGAACTCTTCTTCGAAAAGGCCGGCGCCTACTCCGCCGCCGCCTCCGATGTGGCCGCCATTAAGGCCGAGGCCGAGAAACTCGCCGCCTCCGACCCGACGGTAAAACAGGGCGCTCCCGCCGCCCTGGTCTCCGCCGCGGAGGTCTCTTCGGTCGACGCGCTGCGCGTGCCGGCGGCCGTGGCCAGGGCCGCCGCCTTCAACGGACGCGCCGGTTCGGACCCCGCTTTTAAAAAGTCGGTGGAAATGGCGGTGCAGGGCAACGCCGCGCTCGTGAAAAAGGAATATTCCCAGGCCCGCGCCTACTACCAGGGCGCGCTGCAGCACAACCCCGACCTGCTGGACGCCCGCCGCCAGCTGGCTGAAACCGATTTTCAGGAAGGCGCCGCCATGGCCGCCGCGGGCGGCGACCCCAAGGCCTCCGCCCAGCTGCTGTACAAGGCCTACGGCGAGGCCGACGCGGCCATCACCCTCACGCTCAAAGGCGCCGAACCGCTGCCCTTCATAAAGCCCGAGAAATTCCTGGGCGAACTTTACGCCCTCAAGGCCGCCGACCTGGCCGCCCTGCGCGCCGTGGAAGGCCGCCGCCTGCGCAACACGGCCAAACTGGAACGTGAGTTCAAGACCGCGCTCGACGAGGCGGTAAAGCTCAATCCCGAAGGCCGCCTGGCCCGGGAACTGCTCGAGCGCTATTCCAAGGAAGGTTTTTAAAAGGTGAACGGATGCTGAAGACCGCCCTGCTCCTGCTGCTGCTGCCGCCGGGCGCCCCGCCCTGCGGGGCGCAGGAGGCCGCGGTTTCCACCGCGCCGGCCGCCGCCGCGCCGGCCGCGGCGCCGCGCCAGAGCCCGTTGATGCTCAACATCTCCAAGGATTCTTACAAGTCCCGCGTGGGGCTGGACTATTCGGTGCGCTGGGACTTCTCGGACCTGGCCTCTTTCCGCCCGAGCCTGCGCACGCTCACCGACGGCGTCAGGGCCATCACTTCCTGGGACATCACGGAGAATACCAGGGTGGACTATTACGGCTTCCGCACCAATCCCTGGCGGGTGATCATAACCAAGGAGAAAAAACAGGCGGCCCCGCCTCCGGAGGCCGGCGAGACCGGCGGCATAGTGGAGCCGGCGGCGCCGGTCTACCGCAAGAAGGTCCGCCTGTCCATTTCCCCGCTGGTGGACGACCTGAAGCGCAATTTCGACGACGGGCTTAAGGATTTCCTGCTGCGCAGTTCCCTGAAGGGCGTCTCGCCCGAATGGGAGAAGGCCGGCGATTCCGGCCGAAAAGCTTTTGTGAAGGACGTACTTTCCCTCGATATCTGGGCCGTGCCCGTGCCCGGTGTCAAAGAGACCAAGAACAGCCTGGAGTATATCAGCAAATAGCTCAGGCGGCCACGGCCCCGCGGCCTTCCGAACCGTCTATGCGGATGTCCAGCGGCGCTGCGAAGCGCAGGTGGCGTATATACACGCCCTCGCCTACCGGCGCCTGCGCCCGTATGCGGTCCCAGTTTATGAAGGACTCCGGGCCGGTCTCGTGCACGGTCAGGTAGCCCAGGCCGAGCGACGTCACGTTGTGGAAGAAGTGGG
>Ga0074197_1001522_pt1 | contig 19278 bp, 16 predicted proteins | sample EPASupsiteSAE305_FD_64526 | JGI IMG/M metagenome (GOLD analysis project Ga0074197, IMG submission 64526) | Bioremediated contaminated groundwater microbial communities from EPA Superfund site, New Mexico - SAE3-05 reassembly with SPADES | ecosystem: Environmental > Aquatic > Deep subsurface >...
CAGCTATGCCAAGTGGCAAAAAAAGCTTAGCCTTTTATAAACGAGAGGCTGTGGGTGTGGTACTTGCCATTACACCATTTAATTTTCCACTGAATCTTGTAGCCCATAAAATCGCTCCAGCTTTAGTTGCTGGCAATGCAGTTATTTTAAAACCAACATCTCAAGCGCCACGTACAGCATATGAATTTACAAAACTTTTCATCGAAAGCCCTTATGCCCCCAAAGATGCTCTAAGCCTTATTTACAGTGGTGAGGGTGTGAATGAAGTACTCATTACGAGTGATATTCCTCGAGTGATTAGCTTTACAGGGAGTGTAGGGGTAGGGCGAGAAATTATGCAAAAAGCAGGGATTAAAAAAGTGGCTTTGGAACTTGGCGGAAATGCAGCGACGTATATTGATGCCTCAGCCAATAGTGCTCTTGCTGCTAAACGGTGTGCAGTAGGTGCATTTATAAATTCTGGGCAAGTGTGTATTTCACTTCAACGAATTTATGTACATGAAAGCATTTATGACAGCTTTGCAAAAGCCCTTGTAGAAGAGACAAAAAGCTTACAGGTAGGTTCTCCGTATGATGAACAGACATTTATTGGTCCTATGGTCAATGAAGCGGCTGTAGAGAAAGCCAAAAGATGGGTTCAGAGTGCTATAAACGAAGGTGCAAAGCTTCTTTGTGGTGCAAAATCTAAGGATTTGATGTTTGAGCCAACGATTATGGCTGATGTCACCGAAGCCATGCAAATTGTATGTGAAGAGGTCTTTGCACCTATTGTTTCGTTGATAAAAGTCGCTCATTATGAAGAAGCCAAAGAGAAGATGAATGCATCAATGTATGGGCTTCAGTATTCAATTTTTTGTAATGATCTCTCTATGGCACAAAGAGCGATTGATGAGTTAGAAGCAGGTGGTATTGTCATCAATGACATTCCAACGCTCAGATTCGACTTACAGCCTTATGGTGGTATCAAACAAAGTGGTATCGGTAAAGAAGGACCTTATTTTGCGCTTCTTGATGATTATACTCAGATAAAATCTGTGGTAATATGCTAAAAAATATCAATAAAGGAATCCCTATGTTAAAAATTGGCGATCAAGCACCGTTACTCACACTTCCAAATCAAGACAATGTGGAAATTTCACTTAGAGATTTAGAAGGTAAATGGGTAGTATTGTATTTTTACCCAAAAGACAGTACTCCTGGATGTACCACTGAAGCATGCGATTTTACAGCGGCATTGCCAGCATTTGAAGACTTAAATGCTGTTGTTTTAGGTGTGAGTCCCGATAGTACAGCATCTCATCAAAAGTTTATTGCAAAACAAAAACTTGAAATTACATTACTTTCAGATACGGATACAGAAGTAGCCCAGCGCTATGGCGTTTGGCAACTCAAAAAGTTTTGTGGAAAAGAGTATATGGGTATTGTACGTTCAACGTTTTTAATTGACCCAAGTGGAAAAATCGCTGGACTGTGGTCAAATGTAAAAGTCAAAGATCACGCAAATGAAGTAAAAAAAGCATTAGAAGCACTTCAATAAAGTGCTTCTTTTTTTGCTTTAGTTGCTAACTGAAATAGCACATCCAATCCATTCTTCACGAATGGCATCGCTAGAAGAGACTTCATTGGTACGGAATCTCTCTGCCGCAACGTTATGTTTGGTCGTCAAATTCTGAATGATTGCCTCAGCGCGTTTGGAGGCTAGTGATTGAAGTGTCTCAGGTGTAATGGTGACACTTTCTGCAATTTTAGCGATTAAGCGATCATTAATCGCACCCACATCCAAACTCTCTTCTTTGTAGGATTTCATAAGTTTACTGTATGCATCATCAGAATATTTTTGGATGAAAAGTTTTTTGATAGCTTTACCATAACTATCATCTTCTTTACTTTTCTTAGGAATCATTGCTTCAATTTGTGCAGTCACATTTTGTTCTTGCAAAGCTTTTGTATCAAGGGCTTCATTGAAGCTTGGAGTAATGAGCAATTTAAGTTCACTGCGTTTTTCCAAAATTTGTTTATATTGCTCCATTTTCTCTTCTTCTGAATCAATAAGTGCGTACTCACCTGCTGCAAAATCAATACTTTTTAGGTTTTCAGTCTCAATGCCAAGAATTGAGCCTAGGAGTTTGAAAGGAGAAGTAACAACGCTGCCAATTAAATTTCCAATGGCTCGCCATATAATACTTCCATAACGAAATTCGGGGTCATTGAGGTCACCACTGACTGGTAAATCAATATCAATTTGTCCTTTTGAGTCTTTCAAAATGGCGATGGCAAGCCCTAATGGTAAGTTTGTCGCTTCTTTGCTTTCAATCTTATCTCCAAGAGTAAGTGAGTCAAGATTAATTTTATTATCGCCTTCCATTAACCCTTTTTTAATTTTGTAGTTGAGATCCATGGAGAGTTTTCCCTCTTTGATCGCATATCCTACAAACTTACCAGAATAAGGTGTTAAAGAGGGCATGTCAATATTTTTGAAGAGGATTTTGAGATTGGCTCTATTTTTAAAATCAAACGGTAAAACAGAGCCTTCTATTTTTGCGTATCCGTATTTATCGACTTTTCCTTCAAGTTTTAAGACAGAAGGTTTTGTATTTTTAGTATCGAGGGTTGTGAAGTTTCCCTTGAGTTGATTTACAAATGTGGCAAAAGGGATAGGTAGAGAAGCATCTTTAAAATTTGCACTACCTTGCTTCATAGTGACAGTACCAATAAGAAGTGCCATCTCTTCTTCTTTTGGAGGTTGTTTACCTTTAACCACTTTTTTAGGAGGTGGTGGAGGTGTTTTTGAAGGCTTGATAATATTTGAAAAATTGGTACTTTTGTCTTTTTTGATATCTAAATTGACATACGGCTTAATTAAGTCAATTTTTTTCACCTGTAAAGAAGATGGAGTCGTTGAAAATACTACGCCATCAACATCAAGCTTATCCCACGCGATGATAGGCTTTTTAAAACGATCTAGGACACTTAGTTTATTTAATTCAACGGTACTTTCAAGTTTAATATTTGGTTTATCTCCAAAAGTCGCTTGAATTTTAGAATTGAGGTTCAGTAGCCCTTCTTTTAAAATCAATGTCGTAAAAGGAACAAGGTATGGTTGCGCTTTTGATAAAGAGAGTGCTTTTGTTTGCAACTCTAGAGCAATTTTTGCCGCAGAAGGAATAACAGAGCCTTTGAGATTGATTTGCGCAGTTTTATCGACAGTACTATTGAGTTCATAGGTGATGGCGCTGTTCATATCTTGAGTAATATTTTGAGCTGTTAGTTTCAGAGGTTCAAGGCGTGTGACTGTGCTTTTAACATTTTGATCCATTACATCTATAGCAGCGTCATTAATTTCTAATGTTTTAAGCGCAAATTTCCATTCATTGTTTTGCGATGTATCTTTTGCTGACGCTAGTGCTTGCTGTTTTGTTGGAGTGCTATTCGCAGGCACAAAGAGACGCACTAAATTCAGTTGATAATTTTTTTCTAATTTCACATCTACAAAAGGCTTAGTCATTGAGGCTTTATCAATAGTGACTTTTGAAGTTTGTAAGTCAAAATCGATGGTGTCGAGTTTTAGAGAAGGAACGTTTATGATAGTTTTCTTCTCTGTATCAACAAAGCGAATATTCTCTAATGAGGCAGAGGCTTTTTCTAACGTGACAAGAGGTTTTTCTTTGCTAAGATCAATTAAAAAAGGAACACGAAGAGAGAGATCACCTTCTGAAAGATGCGCTGGGATCGTTGGAAGTGCATATTTCCAAAAAGATGGAAGCGGAAGGTGTGTGATATTAAGTTCACCATAAAATTTTAATGGTTCAATAGAAGCACTACTCGCAACGGTTATTTTCTCTTCATTTTGAAGTGCAATTTTGAGTGCATGAATGCTAAGGTCGTCTTTATGAAAACTAAGGTTATTGACCACATAGTTCATAGGTCCAATTTCGAGTTTAAAAGGCTCGCTAGGTCTTTCATCCGTAAAATTTGTTTTGGCATTTTGGATGTCAATATGCTCAATGGTAAATGGCATAACAAGACTGTCGTCAGTTGTTGCATTATTTTCTGGCGTTGCTGGGGTAGCTGGGAAAAGACTGAGAAGGCTCAAACTTCCTTTAGAGTCAATTTTCAGATCCACAAAAGGTTTTTCAAGAAGAAGTGATTTGACGAAAAACTCTTTTTTGAAAAGATAAGAGGGTTCATAATTGACATAAAGATGCTCAAGTGATGCTGCGTTGTTTCCTGCTTTATCTTGAAGTGCAAAATTATTAAGGTGTAGCTCAAAAGTAAAAGGATTAAACAGTACTTTTTCGATTGAAACAAAGATGCCTACCTTTTCTTTTAGGAGAGAAGGTAACTGGGTACGTGCCCACCATGGAAGAATGACAAATCCGCTCAAGGTATAGAGTAGCGGCAGAAAAATCAACCAAAACAGTATATTTTTAAAACACTTTTTTAGCATCGCATACTCCTTTTTTAGGGCTAATTTATTATACAACAAAATGCAAAAGTTCTATTTAAAAGTACTATTAGTTCTATAGTGTGAGGATGGTTATATGTTACCTATGTTATACTTTTAAAAAATTTATACTTTAATAAAGAAATCTCATGCTCGTTCATATTTGCTGCTCTGTAGATAGCCACTTTTTTTTGCAAAAATTGCAACAAATGTATCCCTCCGAAAAACTTGTAGGCTTTTTTTACGATCCTAATATTCATCCTTTTAGTGAACATGAATTAAGATTATTAGATGTTAAGCGTAGTTGCGCAAAATTGGGTATTCCATTGCATGTAGGTGCGTATAATTACGAAGGATGGTTAGAGGCTGTACGTGGGCTAGAATGTGAACCTGAAAAAGGCAAACGCTGCTTGGTATGTTTTGATAACAGGTTAGAAGAAAGTGCAAAAAAAGCTCTAGAACTTGGCGAAAAAGTAATAACAACAACCTTACTAACAAGTCCAAAAAAATCACTTGATCAGTTAGAAAAAGCTTTACGTATTATCGCGGATAAATACCATTTGGATATTGTTGTACCTGATTTTAGAAAAAATGGTGGTACTCAAGAACAATTTGCTCTTGCAAAAAAAGATATGCTTTATCATCAAGATTATTGCGGTTGTATTTTTGCATTAAGTGTTCAAAGATCACAGCAAAACAGATGGGTGGATGAGTTAAGTTGCCCATTAAGACCTCAAGTTTTACCTTCATCCATTGAAGATCGTATAGGGGTTTACGAAAGAGTAATGACACTTGAAAATGAAAAAACACCTTTTAAACTTGTGCGCGAAAAATTTTTAAATTACAGATTATCTCGTGCATGGATTAAAAACAATAACAAGGAAATTATTCCTAGTTATGTTCTCTTTTATTCAACGTGTAAAAAAGAGTATGTGAAAACAAAAATCGAAGCAATAGTAGAAGGAGTAGGGTTTTCAAATAAAGAAGAAGCCCGTTTTATTTCCATCAATACTTTCAATAAAATAGCGAATACACAGTATGCAACTGTCAAAGAGTTACTCCACAATCCTCCGAGTCTTGAAGTGGAAATCACTTTTAGAAACAGTATTACGCAATCATTATTTGCTTCATTAACACCTCTTATCATTCTAGATGAAGTAAAATTAGAATCATATGAGCTCTTTATTCAAAGCAAAACATACCATGACATTAGAGAAAATTTAGTATTAATTAGCTAAAATATTAGAATTTTGTTAGAAGGTTTCAAAGATGTTAATTGATGTTGTAGAGATTCAAAAAATACTTCCCCATCGCTTTCCTTTTTTACTCGTTGATAGAATTACAGCACTAACTCCAGGTGAGTCTATCGAAGGGTTTAAAAATATTACGATTGGTGAGCAGATTTTTCAAGGACACTTTCCAGATCATCCAATTTACCCTGGTGTTATGATTATTGAGGGTATGGCGCAAGCAGGCGGTGTGCTTGCATTTAAAAGCATGGATGAAGAAAAGCAAGAAGATACAAAAGAAAAAGTGGTTTATTTTATGAGTATCGATAATGCAAAATTTAGAAATCCTGTAAAGCCAGGAGATCAATTGGTTTATAAATTGAGTGTCCTAAAACACAGAGGTAACATCTGGGTTTTAGATGCTAAAGCTTATGTTGATGACAAATTAGTCGCAGAAGCTGAACTTAAAGCTATGATAGTGGACAAATAACATGCCAAACATTCACCCAACCGCCATTGTTGAAGAGGGAGCGAGTTTAGCAGACGATGTAAAAATCGGTGCTTATGCGTTTGTATCTAAAGATACCACACTCAAAAGTGGTGTTGAGGTGATGCAAGGAGCGCAAATCTATGGCATAACAAAGATTGCAGAAGATACAAAAATCTGTCCTTATGCTGTTATCGGTATGCCTCCACAAGATACAGGCTACAAGCCTGAAGATGATGTGCGTGTTGAAATTGGCCGTAATGTTATGATCCGCGAATTTGTAACAATCAATGCAGGCACTAAAAAAGGCGGTGGTGTTACACGTATTGGCAATAATTGTTTTATTATGATTTACTGCCACATTGCTCATGACTGCCAAGTAGGCAATAATGTCATTATGGCAAACAATGCAACTCTTGCTGGACATGTTCATATTGGCTCTTTTACTGTTATTGGAGGTATGACACCAATCCATCAGTTTGTCCATATCGGTGAGGGTGTTATGATCGGTGGAGCAAGTGCTGTCAGTCAAGATATCCCTGATTTTTGTCTCGCAGAAGGTAATCGTGCTGTGGTTCGTGGACTTAACAGTGTTGGGTTAAAACGTCGTTTTGAAAGAGAAGATATTACTGCCATTCAAAGTGCCTACAAGCAACTTTTTAGAAGCGAAAGTCCTATTAAAGAGACAGCTGCAAAATTGCTAGAGAACGAAACGAACGAAAAAGTATTGCAAATGTGCAATTTTATTATGGAATCCACAAGAGGCATTCCGTATGAGAGGAAAAATAATGGTCAATAGAGAGTGTAGTTTTTGTGGTACTAAAGAGAGTAGCGACACACGTTTAATTGCAGGAGATGATGTATTTATCTGCGAACATTGTGTTATCTCTGCCCATAAAATCTTTTTTGGAGAAATCCCAGAGCCTTCCATGAGCAGTAGCGAAGAGCCTTTTAACCAAGAGCTTCTGGCTCCAAAAGAGCTCAAAAAAGTTCTCGATGATTTTGTGATTGGACAAGACCAAGCGAAAAAGATTTTTTCAGTAGGTGTTTACAATCATTACAAACGAATTTTTAAACAAAGTACCATTTCGGATGACACTGAAATTTCTAAATCAAATATCTTATTGATTGGACCAACTGGTAGTGGTAAGACGTTGATGGCACAAACGTTGGCACGCTTTTTAGATGTACCAATTGCTATCTCCGATGCAACAAGTCTTACAGAAGCCGGCTATGTAGGTGAAGATGTTGAAAACATCCTCACAAAGCTTCTTCAATGTGCGAATGGTGATATTAAAAAAGCGGAGCAAGGTATTGTTTTTATTGATGAGATCGATAAAATTGCACGTATGAGTGAAAATCGCTCTATCACTAGAGATGTCTCAGGTGAGGGTGTCCAGCAAGCATTGCTTAAAATCATTGAGGGAAGCGTAGTCAATATCCCACCAAAAGGTGGACGTAAACATCCTAACCAAGATTTTATTCAGATCGATACAACTAACATATTATTTGTATGTGCGGGTGCTTTTGATGGTCTAGAAGAGATTATCAAACGCCGTATCGGTAAAAATGTTCTTGGTTTTGAGCAAGAAAAACGTACAAAAAGCCAAGATGAAGGGCTCTTTGATTTGGTTGAGCCAGATGATTTAGTCCATTATGGTTTAATTCCAGAACTTATCGGTCGTTTGCATGTTACAGCAAAACTCGCTCCTATCACTAAAGATGATATGGTTCGTATTTTAACAGAGCCAAAAAATGCAATTTACAAACAGTATAAAAAACTTTTTGCAATTGATAATGTTGAACTCTCTTTTGAAAAAGAGGCACTAGAATCTGTAGCAGAGCTTGCGATTAAGCGAAAGACAGGAGCTAGAGGGTTAAGAAGTATTATGGAAGACATCATGGTTGATGTCATGTATGAATTACCAGAATTAGATGGTTATGAAGTTATGATTACCAAAGATGTGGTACTAAAAGGTGAAAAACCACTTTATATCAAAAAAGATAAAAAAAGTGCGTAAAAAAGGATTGATGAAATGATTTTGGATAAGGTTATAGGATTTTTCTCAAGTGATATGAGTATCGACCTAGGAACTGCCAATACATTGGTATTGGTTAAAGGTAAAGGTATTATTATCAACGAGCCTTCTGTTGTTGCAGTACAACGTAACCGTTATGGTAAACAAAATATCCTAGCGGTCGGTAAAGAGGCAAAAAACATGGTGGGTAAAACACCAGGTGATATTGAAGCAATTCGTCCAATGCGTGATGGTGTTATTGCCGATTTTGATATGACCGAAAAAATGATTCGTTATTTCATTGAAAAAGCACACAGAAGAAAAAGCTTTTTACGCCCTCGTATTATTATCTGTGTACCATATGGTTTAACTCAGGTTGAACGCAAAGCTGTACGTGAATCTGCGATGAGTGCGGGTGCGCGTGAAGTTTTCTTGATCGAAGAGCCAATGGCAGCAGCAATTGGTGCTGGACTTCCTGTTCGCGACCCACAAGGTAGTTTAGTTGTTGATATCGGTGGTGGTACAACAGAAATAGGTGTTGTCTCCTTAGGCGGTCTTGTTATTAGCAAATCAATTCGTGTCGCAGGTGATAAAATTGATATGGCGATTGTAGATTACGTTAAGAAAAAATACAACCTATTGATCGGTGAGAGAACAGGTGAAGAGATTAAAATCGCTATTGGTACGGCTGTTCCTATGGGTGCAACTATCTCTATGATGGTTAAAGGAAGGGATCAAGTGAGTGGCTTACTGAGCCGTATTGAACTCACAAGAGATGATGTTAGAGATGCGATTAAAGAGCCTTTGAAAGAGATTGCTGACGCACTTAAAGATGTCCTTGAAGTTATGCCTCCTGATCTTGCGGGTGACATTGTCGAAAACGGTATTGTTCTCACAGGTGGTGGAGCATTGATTCGTGGATTTGATAAATACCTCTCCGACATCGTTAAGTTACCTGTTTTTGTTGCGGATGAGCCTTTGCTTGCTGTTGCAAAAGGTACAGGTAAAGCACTCGAAGAGATCGAACTTTTACAACAATTGTCGAATGAGTAAAATTAAAATTATTATTTTGCTAAGCATCTTTGTGTTTGTATCGTTTCGGTACAGCACAGATGCTAGGCATATCATAGGCGGCATCAATACAAAAATTCTTGCCTCCTATGTTGATATGAAGATGCGTATTCAAGATAAAATTGATGAGCATCTCTCTCAACAAGAAGAAATTCAGCGATTGCGAGCAGAAAATCAAACATTGCAAAAATCAGCAGTTCTTTCTATTGCTTTTGCAAGCAAGCTGAATGATATACTTAAAGAGCACAATATCGCAGGTTATCATCCTAGTGTTACTATGGTTGAATCTATTGGTTATACCAATCTTAATGATTATGGCAAAGTTTGGTTGAAATTTAATGAATTTAATCAGAGTAAGATTTATGGTCTATTACAACAAGGGTACGCTGCAGGTATTGTTGTTTCAAACGATGGACATCCACAAGGTTTACTTCTTAGTGATCCCAAATCTATTTTTGCTGTTTACGTAGGAAACCAAAAGATGCAAGGGGTTGCGCAAGGTAACCGTAAAGAGGTATTGGTAAAGTATATTTCTCAATGGCTTCAGCCTCAAGTGGGTGATGAAGTGATTACAAGTGGACTTGATGGAATATTTTTTGAGGGAATTAAAGTCGGTGTTGTGACTGAAGTGATCGAAGAGGAGTCTTCAAAAACAGTTGTAGTAAAACCTTATACGACACCACATGTACCTTCATATATGCATGTGATTATGCAAAATTAGTCTTGAACCCAGAGCCTAGAAAGGTGTTGGGTTGAATACTACATGTAGATTAAAGGAAAAAGATGCCAAAACGCCAAGATATTAAAACCATATTATTAATCGGATCAGGTCCTATTGTTATCGGACAGGCATGTGAATTTGACTATTCAGGAACCCAAGCGGCAAAAACTTTAAAAGAACTTGGATACAGAGTTGTTCTTGTTAACTCGAATCCAGCGACAATTATGACAGACCCTGAATTTGCAGATCGCACTTATATTGAACCTATTACACCTGAAGTAATTGCTCGTATTATTGAAAAAGAGGGCGTTGACGCTGTTCTTCCAACGATGGGCGGACAAACAGCGCTAAACGTAGCGATGACCATGCATGAGAAAGGTATGCTTAACGGTGTTCAATTTTTAGGTGCTAATCCAGAGGCGATTAAAAAAGGTGAAGATAGACAAGCCTTTAAAGAGGCAATGATCAAAATTGGTATGGATTTACCTATTAGTGCCTATGCGTATAATCTAGAAGAAGCGTATGCAGCAGCTGAAAAAATCGGCTTTCCTTTAATTATTAGAGCATCTTATACCCTAGCAGGTGGCGGTAGTGGTGTAGCCTATAACATCGATGAATTTAAAGAACTTGCAATGGCAGGACTTGATGCAAGTCCGATTAATGAAATTCTGATTGAAGAGTCACTGCTTGGTTGGAAAGAGTACGAGATGGAAGTTATTCGCGATCGTGCTGATAACTGCATTATCGTCTGTTCTATCGAAAACTTTGACCCAATGGGTGTTCATACAGGAGATAGTATAACGATTGCTCCTGCACTAACACTTACTGATAAAGAGTATCAACGTATGCGTAATGCTTCGTTTGCAATTCTTCGTGAAATTGGTGTTGATACAGGCGGAAGTAACGTTCAGTTCTCAATTTGCCCTAATACCGGTCGTATGACTGTTATTGAGATGAATCCACGCGTAAGTAGAAGTTCAGCACTTGCTTCAAAAGCGACAGGTTATCCTATTGCTAAAGTGGCAACACTTTTAGCAGTTGGTTTTACACTCGATGAGATTAAAAATGACATCACTGGAACGGCTGCAAGTTTTGAGCCAGTTATTGACTATATCGTAACGAAGATCCCTCGTTTTACGTTTGAAAAATTCCCTCTTGCAGACTCAACACTTACTACTTCAATGAAAAGTGTGGGTGAAGTTATGGCAATTGGCCGTACTTTTAAAGAGTCATTCCAGAAAGCACTTTGCTCACTTGAGACCAACTTAAGCGGTTTTGAGAGCTTAAAAGTTGATGATGATAAACTCAAAAATGAAGTTCGCCGTCCAAACTGCGATAGAGCATTGTATGTAGGCGAAGCATTCCGTAGAGGTTACAGTGTAGAAGAGGTTTTTGCTCTCAGTAAAATTGATCCATGGTTCTTAAATCAAATCAAAGAGATTATCGACTTTGAGAAAAAAATCGATATGTTTATTTTAAATGATGAAACCTTGTTGCGTCAAGCTAAAACGATGGGCTTCTCTGACAAAATGATTGCAAAACTTATCAACAAAGAAGACAATTTAGAACTAACAACGAATGATATTTATTTTGCACGTAATAAGCTGGGTATTGATTTTGAATACAATGAAGTAGATACATGTGCGGCTGAGTTTAAAGCGCTTACACCGTATCTTTACTCAACAACCAATGTGACTAAACTTCCTGCGAGTCCAAAAGTTGAGGATAACCAGAAAAAAGTTATGATTATTGGTGGTGGACCAAACAGAATTGGTCAAGGTATCGAGTTTGACTACTGTTGTGTACATGCTGCATATGCGCTGAACGATATGGGTGTTAAAACGATTATGTACAACTGTAATCCAGAAACCGTATCGACAGACTATGATACTAGCGATATTCTCTATTTTGAACCAATTGACTTTGAACACGTTAGAAGTGTTGTGGAAAAAGAACAACCAGATGGCATTATCGTTCACTTTGGTGGACAAACACCTCTTAAACTCGCAAAGCGTTTAACCGTTATCGGGGCAAAAATCATCGGTACAACTGCGCGTGTAATTGATATGGCAGAAGATAGAGAGAAATTCTCACAGTTTATCAAAGAAAACAATATCAAACAACCAAACAACGCAACTGCAACGTCTGAGGAAGAAGCAATCGAAAAAGCAAAAGAGATTGGTTATCCTGTGCTTGTACGTCCAAGCTATGTTTTGGGTGGCCGTGCTATGCGTATTGTTTACAATGAAAGTGAACTTAGAATCTATATGAACGAAGCAGTAAGTGTGAGCCACAACTCACCAGTACTAATTGATCAATTCTTAGATCGTGCAATTGAAGTGGATGTTGATGCAATCTGTGATGGCAAAGATGTGTATATCGGTGGTATTATGCAGCATATTGAAGAAGCAGGTATTCACAGCGGTGATAGCGCATGTTCATTACCATCTGTTAGCCTAAGCGATGCAATTCTTGCTAAGATTGAAAAACAGACACAACAAATCGCCCTAAATCTTGGTGTTGTTGGTTTGATGAATATTCAATACGCGATTTATCAAGACGATGTTTATATGATTGAAGTAAATCCACGCGCAAGCCGTACGGTTCCGTTTGTCAGTAAAGCGACGGGTATTCCTATGGCAAAAGTTGCAACACGTGTTATGTTCCAAGGAAATCTACGTGAAGCACTTAAATTCTACGATAAATTCAATATGGTAACTGAAGAAAATGGTCTTTTAAAACCTAAAAAACTAAACCACGTTGCAGTGAAAGAGGCAGTATTCCCATTCAACAAGCTTCAAGGTGCTGACCTTATTTTAGGACCTGAGATGAAATCGACAGGCGAAGTTATGGGTATCAGTAAAAACTTCCCAGCTTCGTTTGCAAAAAGCCAAATTGCATCAGCAAACGTTCTTCCTAAAAGCGGAGCAGTGTTTATCTCTTTGGTTGACATCGATAAGTCATTTGCAAAAGAAATTGGAACAAAATTTGAAGCACTTGGTTTTAAAGTTGTTGCGACAGGCGGTACACATAAAGCCCTTCAAGATGCAGGCGTAAATGCTGAGTTTGTTTACAAAATCTCTGAAGGTAGACCAAACATCGAAGATAAGCTCAAAAATGGCGATATCGCTTTGGTCATCAATACCAGTGATAACAAATCAAGCAAAGACGATGCAAAGAAAATTCGTCAAGCGGTTCTTCGCTTCAAAATTCCATACTTTACAACGGTTGCTGCTGCAGCTGCTGCAACAACAGCGATTGAGTACATCCAAGATAAAAGTGCGCTTGAGCCAAGAGCGCTACAAGACTATTTAAACTAACAAAACAATGAACCCTGATCTTGTTTATCTCGCACAAACAGAGACAACAGCAGGGTTTCTCTCTCAAAATAACGAAGCACTCGTCAAAACGAAAAATCGCCCTAGCGGTAAATCGTTTTTGATGAGTGTTGATTCTCTTCAAACACTTCGCTCTTTTACACGAGTTCCAAAAACCCATAAAAACAGAATTAGAAGAGCTTTAAAAACGACGTTTGTTTATGGGTGTAGTTTAGCAATTCGTGTGGTCAAGGATGAAGAGCATTTACAGTTTTTACGAAAACTTACATGGAGTTATTCCACTTCTTCCAATCCGAGTGGCAAAGGCTTTAATGAGTCATATGCCCTTGAAAAATCCGATGTCATTGTTTATACCGCTAAAGGTTTTTTTGAAGATCAACCTTCTTCCATTTATAAGCTTGGAAAAGTAAAAATGAGGAAACTACGCTAATGAACTTAGAAAAACTCAAAAATGCAGAAGAGTATTTTTTAGAATTATATCCTGATGGTTTTAAAGATATAGGACTTCAACCTATCGTCAAACGACACAATACGGCTAAAATTGGTGAACACGTTCGTGAGCTATTTGCAAAAGAGAATTTTACTCAGCCAGAACTCATTTGTGAAAACTTTGCAAAAATCGTCTTAAAGTCAACGCTTATTTCACTCTTTGAAAAGCCAAAAATAAGAGATATGGTCACGTCCATGAGAATGGAGCGAAGAGATATGCTCAGTATTGGTTTGTATGAAATGCTTTATGGAGACAAAAAAGAGGGCTTTGAAACATTGGTCGAAGTGCTTTCATTTTATGGTATGGCAAAATGGTCTATCGTAACGCTTATACCGTATTATTTTTACAGAGATACAGAGTTTTTCATTAAGCCTACAACCACTAAAAATATTCTCTCTTTTTTTGAGATAGAAGGTTTGACCTATAAACCTAAACCGAGCTATGAATTTTATGCGGCATATACTACTGTATTAGAAATGATGAAACAAAATGTTGGAAAGAAAATAAGCCACGATGATAATGCTGCATTTACAGGCTTCTTGATGATGGCGATGGAAGAGTAGTCAAGAGCAATGCTAAAAGTTTGTTTACTGTTGAGGATGATTTAGTATAACATCTTTTGAAGTACATATAAAATTTTTCGTGATACAATTGTTTGTATGAGTTTTATTATCTCACTTAAAGGAGAGGAGATGCAAATAATAAAAATTGTATTATCGATGCTTTTATGTGCTTCGTTATCTTATGCAGAATCAGTTGCAGATAAAAGAAAAGCCATCAACACTGAAAGCCAAGAGACATTAGCTATGCTCTATAAAGCGTATCCAAGTTCAAAAAATGATATTAAACAAGCTTATGGGTATGCTACATTTAGTAATATTGGTGTTAATCTTATTTTCTTATCTGCAGAAGGTGGAAGCGGCGTTACCGTCAATAATAAAACAAGCAAAAAAACATATATGAAGATGGCTTCAGGTGGCATAGGTATCGGACTTGGAGTTAAAGATTTTAGAGCAATATTTGTTTTTGATAATAAAGATGTACTTGAGTCATTTGTGAATAATGGCTGGGAAGCAAATGCTCAAGCAGATGCAGCAGCAAAATCTGACAGTAAAGGCGGTTCATTTGAGGGAGCTGTGACAGTACAACCTGGAATGAGATTGTATAAACTTACTAAAAATGGTTTAGCACTGCAAGCAACTGTACAAGGCACAAAATATTGGAAAGATGACGATTTGAATTAAAATCATTTAGAAGATAGATAAAGATGCTTAGTAGTTATTACACGATTAAGCATCTTTTAGTTTAGGTGCTATAGTTTTCCCGTAATCTTTCGAATCGCAAGTGATGCAAGTGTCAAACCAAAAGAAGCGGTTACACACATCAAACTTCCCATCTCTTTACAAATAGGTTTTTCATCAGAAAATACCGTTAAAAATGTCCCTTGAAAGCCTGTTTTTTTAAGCCCATCTCTAAAGCTTTTAGCCAACATATCACCGTAAGTATCCCAGATAGAAGCATAGTGAATTTTTGTAGGATCAATTTTTTTAGCTCCACCTGCGGAACTGAGTAGTTTGGTATGTGCTTTATGTGCTACGGCGATTTTGGCTTCCATATCGTCTATCGCATCAATAACAATGTCATAAGGCTCAAAGTCGAAGTTTTCGACCCATTCAGGGGTTACTTTTGCCTCGATAGGCGTAACGCCTTTATAAAGACTTGCCATGTGTAAGACTTTCACTTCACCCACGGCTTCAGAGCCTAGTTGTCTGTTTTGATTGGTTACATCGTAACGGTCAAAATCAACGATAGTAATGTCGCTAATACCAGTGCGATACATGGCATCTAAACACGGGCTTCCAACACCACCGATGCCTAAAAGAAGGACTTTTGCCTTTTGGAGTTTTTCAAAATCTTCACCAAAAACACGTCTTACACGAGAATAGCGATCTTCCATTACTGTATCCATTTTTTTAAGTTCTCCAGTTCATCGTGTGCAGTCATATCAAGTTTGATAGGTGTAATAGAAATGTACCCTTCATCGATAGCGCTGAGGTCACAGTCTGCTTTTTCACTTTTTTTCCACTCTAAGGTATGAACACCAAGCCAATAGTACTCTTCACCTCGTGGATTACGATGTAGATGTGCATCGTTGCCGTACATTCTATAGCCTGCACGTGTGACTTTGTAGCCTTTACACTCTTGTGGACTAAGAGGAGGAATATTGACGTTTAAAAAACGGCGTTCACCCAATGGAAATGTCCCTTCTAGAATTTTCTTTGCAAGGTCATGTACCGTTTGTTCTGCCAAATCATACCCGTGTGTAAGTTCAATGTTTTGAACACCACCAACATAGACTTGAGAAATGGCGATGGCAGGAACACCATGCAGTGCCGCTTCCATTGCCGCACTAGCTGTTCCACTATAGGTAATGTCTTCACCCAAGTTTGAGCCTTTATTGATGCCGCTCACAACCAAATCTGGTTTGCTGTTGCCCTCAAATAGGGCATTGAGTGAGAGGTAAATACAATCTGTCGGTGTACCATCATCGAGTTTAAAAAAATCATCTTCAATGGCAACAAAGCGAAGCGGACGTGTAAGGGTTAGTGAGTGTCCACAGGCTGATTTTTCAGAAGTGGGTGCTACGATGGTAACATGCCCTAAAGGACGAAGTGCGCGAGCAAGTGCGTGAAGTCCAGGACTCTCAAAGCCATCATCATTGGTAATTAAAATGCGTTTCATGAAAATGCCTATTATTTTTTTAAAACATTATAACGAAAGAGGCTTATATTTTTAAGAGATTTTTGTATAGACTTCGTGTTAAAGAATGTAAAAGGTACTATTTTGAAATTACTCGTTTCTGCTCTAGAACCATCGGCAAATTTGCACTTGGAACCCATTTTAAATGCTTTGGAGAAGTGTGAACTTTATGGTATCTTTGATGAGCGTTTTGGAAAACCATTGATGCCCAGTCGAGCATTTTCGATTATGGGGTTTTTGGATGCTCTGCCTAAAATTCGTAAAGCCAAAAAAGCCATAAAGATTATGGCACGGATGAGTTTTTTTGTTGATAAAGTTTTATTGATTGATTCTCCCGCATTTAATCTTCCCTTAGCAAAAGCGATTAAAACAATTAATCCAAATGTTGAGATTATTTATTATATTCTGCCTCAGGTTTGGGCATGGAAACCTAAACGTGTTGCGAAAGTAGAAAAATACTGTGATGTTTTGGCATCTATATTGCCATTTGAACAGCAGTTTTATAATAAAGCAACCTATGTAGGGCATCCACTTTTAGATGAAATACCACTCTTTAAACTACGAGCAGAAGAAACAGGAGTGATAGCTTTTTTACCAGGGAGTCGTAAAAGTGAAATTCGTAGTCTTTTCCCTATCTACAAAGAACTTGCTTCCAAGATAGAAGGTAAAGAGAAGCTTTTGGTCATTCCACCGCACTATGATTATCGAGAAATTGCAGAAATTTACGGCGATATACATGATTTTAAAATCTGTCGAGACACGTATGAAGCATTTGAAAAAAGCGAGTTTGCTTTTGTCTGTTCAGGAACAGCGACTTTAGAAGCTGCATTGGTTGGCGTACCTTTTGTGCTCGCATACAAAGCAAAAGCGATTGATTATTGGATAGCAAAACAGTTTGTCAAACTTAAACATGTAGGATTAGCCAATCTGATTTTTGATTTTGAAAAGATGGAACCTCTTCACCAAGAGTTTTTACAAGAAGAGGTTACAGTTGATAACTTGTTTCAAGCCTATGAAACAACAGACAAAGAAGCATTTTTTAATCATGCCAAAAAACTTCGTTCTATGCTCAGTCATGGAAGCCAAGAGGCAATGATAAGCATAATGAAGGTATAATCAAGGTTTTTAGCAGAATTGTAATCACTATCTGCTTCAAAAAATACGCTTTTCATAATTGAAAATTTGGGTATTTCCCTTATTTTACATCATAACAGTACGTAAAAAGCTCTACTTAAAACTGTTATGAAGAATTTAAAGATAGAAGTATAAGGAGATAATTATGAGCAATGCAAAAGAACCAATGACCGAATATGGTTTTAAAAAATTAACACATGAATTAAGTGATCTTAAAAAAAGACAACGACCTGAAACTGTCATCGAACTTGATATTGCGCGAAGTCATGGCGATTTAAAAGAGAATGCAGAATACCATGCAGCAAAAGAGCGTTTAGCGTTTATTGATGGACGTATTGGGGAATTAAGCGATCTTGTTTCTCGTGCACATGTGATCGACCCAAGCTCTTATGAACACGATAAAGTACGTTTTGGTTCAACCATTATGCTTGAAAATTTAGAGACCAATGAAGAGGTCACTTATACGATTGTCGGAAGTACTGAGAGTAATCCTGATCGTGGGCTTATTTCGTACTATTCACCTTTAGCGATTCAGTTAATGGGAAAAAGTGAAGGCGAAGAAGTTACTATCAAACTACCATCAGGTCAACAAGAGTACGAAATCTTGGAGATCGCGTACCATGAGATCAATTTCGAGGGATAAAGTATGTCAAAAATAGATGTAGCCATTATTGGGGCAAGCGGGTATACCGGTTTAGAACTGATTAAAATTTTGATGAATCATCCGCACTTCAACATAAACTATATAGCGACCACAGAAGGTGGGGTAAAGGCAACAGAACTTCATCCAAGTCTAGCAAGTGTGTTTGAACAAGATGTTTTAAAAGCCGATGCAAATGAAGTAGCAAAATATGCAAAATTAGCTTTTTTAGCACTTCCTCATAAAGCAGCCATGGGTTTTACGAAAGAACTTTTAGCGCTGGGTGTCAAAGTGGTTGATCTCTCAGCGGACTATCGTTTAGAGCTTGAGGCGTATGAAAAACACTACTGCGAGCATGAAGATAAAGAGAATTTAAAAGAGGCTATTTATGGGCTTCCTGAGATTAATCGCGAAAAAATTAAAACCGCTCGTTTGATTGCTAATCCTGGATGTTACCCGACTGCGTCAATTTTGGGTATTTTGCCATTTTTGAATTACCTAAACAAAGAAGCGCCTATTTTTATCGATGCAAAAAGTGGTGTGTCGGGTGCTGGTAAAAAACCAACGACGACAGCGCATTTTGTAACGATCAATGAAAATATCTTTGCATACAATCCTCTAAAACATCGTCATGAGCCAGAAATTGCCGAAAAGCTACGCCTTGTGAGTGGACATCCTTTCGAGGTTAACTTTGTACCTCATTTACTTCCAGTCAGTCGTGGAATGTTGGTGAGTTCTTATTTACAAATGAATGACGTGATTGATGCAAAAGCTGTTGTGAAAGAATTTTATAAAGATACCCGTTTTGTACGTGTCAGAGACGTTCCTGTTGATATTAAATCGACAGCTGGAACAAACTTTTGTGATATCTTTGTAAGCCAAAAAAGTAAGTCTATTTTCGTTTCATCGGCTATCGACAATCTTTTACGCGGTGCATCTTCCCAAG
>Ga0074197_1001524_pt1 | contig 19267 bp, 18 predicted proteins | sample EPASupsiteSAE305_FD_64526 | JGI IMG/M metagenome (GOLD analysis project Ga0074197, IMG submission 64526) | Bioremediated contaminated groundwater microbial communities from EPA Superfund site, New Mexico - SAE3-05 reassembly with SPADES | ecosystem: Environmental > Aquatic > Deep subsurface >...
CTTAAATATTCTTCTTTGCTCATTAACGCGTTAACCGACTCTTTAGCTTTGTCCGCTAGGGCTTTCCTTAAATCTTTATCCCCGGCCAGCATTAATATCTTTTTCACAATTTTCTCTTCATCCCCGACCGGAACAACTAACCCGTTTAAGCCGTCTTTAACGAGTTCCCCGGCGCAACCGACGTCAGTCATAACAACCGGACAGCCGGCCGCCATGGCTTCAACCGCCGCCATACTCCAGCCTTCGTAATTGGATGTAATAAGAAACATGTCGGCGGCTTTCAGGTAAGAGCTAATTTCATCCACCCAGGGCTCAAAAACTATATTATTTTTTAATGACTCTGCCAGTTTTCTTAGTTCCTTTTCTCCGTTGCCGCTCCCGACGATTACCATTCCGGTTTTGGGATATTTTTTTGCCACTCTCTTCATTGATCGGATGGCCAGGGCAATATTTTTTTCCCTGGTGAGCCTTGAAGCTATGAGGATAATAAAACTAAAGGCCGAATATTTAGCGCGCAGATTATATTTTACCGGCGCATTAGCAATTCTTTCCCTGTCAATATATATCGGCAGGCTCATAATCTTTTCTTCAGCTATACCAAGCTCCTTAATGACAGACTGCTTAATTCTATCACTAACCACTCTAAGATAAGAAGCTCGGCGGATTAAAAATCCGGCCAAAACCACCCTTAATTTATTTAAAAGCGACTCTTGCCAAAAATACGGGCTTAAAAAATCAGTATGGATTTGCAACTGTAGCGGTATCCTATAAATTTTCGCGATTATCCAGCCGGCTAATCCGGTTTCAAAAGGATCCTGGGTGAAGATTAAATCTATTTTATTTTCTTTCAGTATTTTTTTCGCCAGCTTCCAGGTATGATAATAATATAGTGGCTTAAATGGCGAGTTAGTAGGAAAAACTTCCAGCCGGCCGTCCGGACAAATTTTATCTTCCCTGCCATTAGTCCAGGTGATGACGAATATCTTATCCGCCAGAGCGCTATACTCTTTCAGCCTTTCCAGGCTGGAAGAATTATTTTTAAATATGGTTTTATCAAGATTGATAATTAAAACTTTCATATATAGTGCCTTAGACCCGCTTTTCAAAAATGCATACTAACGCCTGGCCGTAGTTCTTAAATCCCGGCTGTCGGCAGAAGAAGCTGTCAATCTTATGGATGAACTTATTGGAAAACCAGAATTTAGGAATGCCGAGATAATGGAGCGGCGGAAACATGGTGCTGGCTCTTGAGGCGACCAGGCGAAAATTTCCTTGATCCATTAATTTCAACCATTCCTTTAAACTGTAATCATACTGATGCGCGTCCGGATCCCAGCCTTCTTTCCGGATGGTTTTGCCTTTTCTTCTAATAATTTTTCTCCCGACAAAACGGAAGAAATTTTCCCATTTATCGTGCATAGCCGGAAAAGTGATTAATAGCCTGCCCTCCTTTTTTAGCAACCGATAAATTTCGCCGATTACGGCTTCCGGGCGGACTACGTGCTCAATTATATCAATCGCGATGGCTTTATCAAATTCTTCATGGAGAGGGATTTTTTCCACGTTGGCGTTTATGGCGGAAAAGTTTTGGACATTATAGGCGGCAATCACTTTTTCGGCCATAACGAGCCGCGCCGGATTAATATCCACCCCGATCATTTTTTTATAGCTATTTTTATATATGGCCGCCTGGACACCGTTGCCGCAACCGACATTTAATACGGTTTCATCTTTCGCGATCGGAAAAAATTCGGGATAAATTCTTCCTGACTGGATTTTTCCAATAATATTAATTTCCTTTTTTTCCATATTTTTTTCCGGACCGCGCGCTAACGCCTTAAAAAATTATAAACCTTCCTTAACCCCTTGCCAAAAAAACCTTTTTCGGAAATAGCTTTATCGGCCAAATACTCTACCAGATATATATCCAAAGGTATTGAAAAAAAATTGTGTTTTACCCTCAGCTCAAACCATTTTTTAAAAATTTTCGCGTCCCAGCTCATGATCTTATAGCATTCCCGGATAACCCAGACTTTTTTCGCGTCAATCCAGGGCGAATTAAAATCTTTCCGGAAGCGGTCAATACTGCCCCAATCTTCAGTTTTTTCCGGCGGCTGAAAGCCCGTCTCCAGGCTGGTTTGATAGAGCTTTGAGCCCGGATAAGGAAGATAAGCGCCTAAAGTAAAGCCGGCCCGGGGATGGATCTTGTAGATTTTATACATCAGCCTGAGGGTCTCATCAAATTCATCTTCCGTCTCCCCTGGCAAGCCGACGATAAACGAGTAAGTGGCGCGCAAATCATTTTTAGCAATCGCTTCCACCCCTTTTAGCATCCTTGAAACGGTAAAATTCTTATCAATCATTTTTAGGATCCGATCCGAGCCGGATTCCAGTCCGATTAAAAGGTCAAAAATCTCGTACTCTTTTAAGCGCCGGGCCATTTCCTCGTCAATAAAATCAATCCTTATCTCAAGATGGGACGGCAATTTTATTTTTTCCAGTATTTCAAAAGCCCGCGCTTTATCAACGAAAAAATTATCATCATAAAACTTAACCGCGTCAATCTTATAATTTTCTTTAAGGAAATTAATGTCCTCTATAACCGCCGCGACCGGCCAGGCGCGCCAGCGATTCTGGTTAAATTCATTATTATAGCAGAAGGCGCAGCCGAACGGACAGCCGCGGCTGGCTTTATAGGCGATGACCCGTTTATATTTTCCCAGACTATAAACATAATCATTAACGTTAAGGAGGCTGAAATCAATCCGCCAGTCGCCAAGATTTTCAATAAGCGGCCGGCGCTCATTCATAATTGGCTGGCCTTTTTCTTTATAGCCCAAACCCAATATATTTTTAAACCGGTAATTTTCCCCGGCTCCGCCCTTGGCCAAGGCTTTGGCGAATTCCAGCGTCGTTTCTTCGCCTTCGCCCTGGATTAAAAAATCAACGTAATCTTCTTTTAAGCATTCCAGCGGCAAAAGCGAAGGATGGATGCCGCCCCAGAGAATCGGCAAATCCGGCTTAAGGGCTTTTAATTTTTTTGACAGCTCGGCTGAATGTTTTGTCTGCGCCCCGGTAATAACGGAAAAACCGACAAACTCCGGATTTTTTTCAACGATTTTTTTAGCGGCTTCATCTATCTGATCCTCATTAATATTAACGAGTTCCACGCTAAAACCGCGTTTTTTCAACGCGCTTCCGACCGAGAGAATGCCTAAGGGCAGTATCTTTTCCGCGTGATCTTCGGAAAAATTTATCTGAGTAAGAATTATCATAAACTTATTTTTATTAATCCTGGCATCTATCCTTAAAGACAGTCCTTAGCGTCTCAGCGGTTTCGTCCACCGTCTTTTCCCAGCTGAAAAATTTTATTTTCTCTTTCGCGTTAACGGCTATTTTTTTCGCGAAATCATTGTCGGAGAAAATTTTTTTCGCGGCTTTAAGCAGTTCTGCTTCGTTATTATAATTCACTATCAATCCTGTTTCGTTGTCAGCTATTACCTCCGGATTGCCTCCGCGGTTGGTCGTAATAATCGGCGCTCCGGATTCCATGGCTTCCAGTAAAACATGCGACATGCCTTCATAATTGGAATTTAAAATAAATAAATCAGCGGCCTTAAAATAATCCATTATTTTCTCATGCTCAATTCTGCCGAGAAAGTGGACTCTTTCGCTTACTCCCAGCTCTCGCGCCAGCTTTTCCAAATTATCATGTTCCTGACCCTTTCCTAAGATAAGCAGGTTGATTTTCAGGTTCAGCTCTTTCATTAATTCAGGCAGGATTTTTATCACGCCGTCAAAACCTTTCCAGGGGTTAAGCTGGCCGGGAGAAACTATAATCTTACTTCCCCGGCCGTATTTTTCTTTTATGGAAACCACGGAATTTTCATCAAAAGGATAGCGGGAAAAATCCAAAGAATTATAGATTACTTTTACTTTCTCTTTTTCAACGCCGATTTTATTAAGAACCAGGCCGATGAAATTGCTCGGCGCGACTATTTTATCCGCTCCGAGGAGGATTTTTTTTCTTCTCGCCTTCAGCCTCTCAATATTTTTATCATAAGTTTTGTCCTGAAAATCAATAATGTAATCGCCGCACCAGCCGTTCCGCGTCGCCGTTTCCCAGGCGCTGTCGCCGACAAAACGGACTGCGTATTTAACGCCTTTTATTTTTTTCATGAGATAGGTAAAATATCCCGCGCTATAAACGTCCAAGGCGTAAATTTCATCAGCCCAGTCCGCCAATCGCCACAGTTTAACTAAATAACGGATTTGAGACAGGGCGGCGATCTTGCCCCTTTTTATCCGGTAAACCATCCCGCGTTCTTCCGGCCGCGTCTTTATGAAAGAATAGGTGATTATTTTTACTTCAATGCCCTTATTAATTAGCGCGCGCGGCAAAGCCTCAAGCAGAGTAGCCGGTCCGCGATAATCCGGCGGATAAATCCCGGTTGCAATAAGGACTTTCATTTTTTTTTCGCCGCCGGCCGCTCCGGCTTCTGCCGCGCCGTTGAATATCGCGTATTTATATATCAGAAAACTTTCAAAGGCGATTACGGCTCTAACGATAATCTGCGCTAAAAGATACCAAATACCGAAAATGTCCACAACCAGGTACATGCCCAAAGTATTGATCGCCAGATTTATGGAGCCGACGATAAAATACCGGGTCATCTGGGAGTACATCTTTTCCCTTCCATTGTCCCGGAAAGTCCAGAATTTTTGCAGAAAAAAACTAACGAAAAAAGCCGCGATAAAAGCTAAAATCGCGGAAAATAAATACCAATACCCGGCATAATTGGTTAAAACATACAGGAGCGCCAAATCCGTGAACGTGGCCACCCCCCCGGAAATGATGAATTTGACAATTGTCTTTCTCTTGTATATCTCCCTTAAAATTCTCATTGCCATAGGAAATTCCTTTACAAAAATTATTCAAGAAGAACTTTTGTTTTTTTCGCGATCGCCAGTTCCTCGTCCGTCTCAACGGCAACATGCGGGCATTTTAAAAATTTCAACTTGCGCATTACCGCGTTTCTTGTCATCGGATTGCCGGCTCCTATCCGCCCGGTAAAAACAATGCCGTCCAGCCGGCCTTCTAGAGCCGCGTAATACGAACCGATATACTTTACCAGCCGATAGACCGCCATGTCAAAGGCTGTTTTCGCCGCTGGGTTGCCAAGCGAAACGAGCTTTAAAAGCTCTTTGTAATCGGCTATCCCGCCGGAAACTCCCTTAATACCGGAAGAGTAATTTAAAATTTTTTCCAGCCTTTCAAATGCCTCATTCCCTCGGGTTTGCGCTTCGGCCGAACTATCTCCCACCCGGCTAAAATCAATCACAGCTTCTTTCTTTCCGCCTGATTCCGCGGAATCGCCTTGCTTTAAAAGATAAAAAATAATTCCCGGATCAATATCTCCCGACCGGGTCATCATCATAAGGCCTTCCATTGGAGTAAAACCCATTGAAGTATCAATTGGCTTGCCTTTTTTTATGGCGGCGACCGACCAGCCGCCGCCGAGATGACAGGTGATTAAACTAGCCTTTTTAAAGTCCAGCCCGAATTTTATTGCTCCGACCATAGCGGCGTATTCATGGGAAATGCCGTGAAAACCGTAGCGCCGGATATTAAAACGATCGGACAAATTTTTAGGCAAAGCGTAACTTTTCGCCTCTTCCGGCAAATCCCGGAAAAAACCAGTATCAAAAACCGCCGCCTGCGGTATTTCCGGAAGATAATTCATGGCCGCCCGGATGCCGGCCAGATTGTAGGGGTTATGAAGCGGCGCCAGTCCGTTATATTCTTCCAGCCGGCCGATTTTTTCGCTGTCCAGAATGAGCGGATCATAAAAATCATCGCCGCCATGCACTACCCTGTGGCCGACCGCGGCTAAGTCGCGCAGGTCGCCGATTTGCCGCAAGATGTCTTTTAAGGCTTTTTCATGGTCAGCCGCGCCGTCAATAATACCGCTTTTCAGGCACCTCTCTTCACCATCAAATACCTTATATTTTATTGAAGCAGAACCGGAATTAAGAACTAATATATTGGACATAAAAAATAATTAGTTATTTAGCTGAAGCCGCCCGTAATTATTCTTCTTCCATAACCCGGCGGCATTAGCTTCGTCCGTGTCAATGTGCATGGAAAGCCGAAAATTTTTCGCTACCCTGACGATCACGTTTTCAAAAACTACTCCTCTTTCGCCTTCGGTTCGCGCTTTTACCTTGTGCCGGTGACCGAGCCTTAACTTTTTAGCTTCTTCAGGACTCGCGTGTAAATGCCTTTGAGCGATAATTACCCCTTCGCTAATCCGGACTTTTCCTTTTGAACCGATAAGTTCAATCCCCGGGGTGCCTTTTAAATCGCCTGACAGCCGAACCGGGGCTTTAATCCCGAGGTGATAGGCTTCGGTGGCCGTAACCTCAAGCTGAGTCCGCGGCCGAACCGGTCCGACCACCCGGACTTTCAGCGCCATTTTTTTATTTTCAGCCATAACCGTTTCCCGGGCGGCGAATTCGCCTATTTCGCTTAAAGCTTTAAATTTTTTTAGCTCATAACCCCGGCCAAAAAGCCGCTCCAGGTCTTTTCGCGACAAATGGATATGGCGGGCTGATATTTCAATGGGAATTTTCATAATAATTTTTAGCTGTTAATTTTCAACTTCTATATTTTCCCCTTATTTGGAAAAATCATGACGATTATTCAGGCAAATCTTTTTTCCGCAGTAATCCCGTCTGCGCGCCGTAATGGCCGACGACCGAGGCGGTATTTTTAACCCCTAAAAACATGGCTTTTTTTATGTCGCTGTTATAGATCTTCAGTCCGGCTACAAAAGACGAACCAAACGCGTCGCCGACTCCGGCGGTATTAACCCGCTTTTTCTCTTTTAAAATTTTCTGATAATAGTTTTTATCTCCCGTCCGGACGCTGGCGCCGTGCTTGCCATTGGTAATTACGACGATTCTTGAGCCCCAGGAACTTATGGCATAAAGCAGATTTCCCATATCATTAAAAAAGGCGCTGTTTTTAGCCGAAAAATCTTTGCATGATTTTACAAGCTCAATAGCCTCGTCTTTATTAACGATCAATACTTCAGTCTTTTTTAAATATTTTTCCAATGCTTTATGGCCTTCCATGAGCTGGCGATGCCCGGGGTTCCAGGCGATTTTTGGCTCACTCAGTTTAAAGACTTTATTTAAAACATCCTTCCAATTCCCTGATAAAGAGGTTATATAAACCCATTTTGCTTGATCCAAAATTCGTAATGCGTCATTCGTAATTCGCAATTCATCATTCGCCGCCCGGTTGGAAAAAACTACGTGCTCATTTTCCTGTCCGGTGATAAGGAAAGAAAAACCGGTCTCTTTTTTTTCAGTAAATTGCGCGAGACTCGTATCCACCCCCTCTTTTTTAAAATTTTCCTTAATCCTTTTTCCCCGCTCGTCATTCCCTAAAGAAACCATAGCCGCGGCTTTAAGCCCGAGCCGCGAGGCTGAAACCGCGACGTTTGCCGCGCCGTCGCCAAAAGTCGCGCGCGATTTATCAACTTTAATCTTCGCGCCGTATTCAAAGCAGATCAATTTCTGCCTTAAAACATCCTTTCTATTGTCCAGGAGTATTCCCTCTCTGGTATAAAAAGTGATGTCCTCGGTCGCCCCGCCAATAGAAATTAAATCATGTTTCATATAAACTTTCTTACTATTATTGGATATTTTCTCTCATAATCATAGCACATTTTTAGCCAAATAAAAACCCTAACATGCAGGGTTTTATTTTCTTATTATTACCTTTTAACGCTGGATTATATTTCACCTTTGCCTAAATTTTTATTCCTTTTTGCTTTTTGCTCCTTTACCAGCCTATCGTACATTTCCTGCTCCATTCTTCCTAATGGTTTTTCCTCATCAGCAGACCGATCTTTAAAGCTTCCATCTAACTCTTTATACTTCCTGCGCGCCTTATCATACATTTCTTTTTCTATCCTGCCCATTTCTTTTGGTTTTTCTAATGACATAGCTTTATCTTATTTATTAATAATGATCTGTCATTTTAAATCCTCAATCTTCTTATTAAGCGCATCCCGATCGGATTTAGCGATTAAATAAATATTATCACTGTCAGCGCGCTTGGCAAAGTATTGACCCTGGCCGTTATCTTTGCCGATCATGATGGCGCCTTTAACGCCGTCACCGCTAAACTCAACGATTATCAGATTCTTTTCCAGGTCAGTTCCGCTGAACTTCTGGGGCGGAATGGCTTCAGCTTGCGTATTAGATAAAGCATTTAACACAGGATCAAGCTTTACTTCGTTAACGTCAAAAGCGGCTGGCGAAATCCCCTTCCATTTTCCGTCTTTTTTCTCTAAAATAAATTCCCGATCCGGATAATGGAATCTAATCTTTGTTATTTTATCCTTATCAAACGCAAATAGCGTCCTGCCCCGCCACTCATAAGGCAAAAACGCGGCGGATAATCGGGCGGAAACGGCGTAAGTATTATCATCACCCTCTTTGCCGATATAAACTCCGGAATAATCGCTGGTCATCCTGCCGAAAATAAAACTTCCCGACTCATTTCCACCCCGATAAAACCTCACTTCAGTTCCAAATTCACTATCAAGATCAAAATCGCTTTTTTTATCTTTATTGGCGCTCGCTATTTCCAGCTCCGCGGACTGGGCTTTCGCGAATTCGCTTTTCAGCGTTTCCATCGCTTCCTCATCAGCGTAAAATTTTCCCTCGCCTTCCACCTTCCAGCGTTCCCCTTCCTTAACCAGCTTAACAATTTCTTCTTTTCTCGCGATTTCAATTCTTCCGGCCCGGTTAATATCCATTGCCGCTAAAAAATTTTTCGGCGCCTGCCTTTTATCGTTCCAATCGCGAACCGGACCGGTCAATAGATAAGCGCCCCCGGCCAGGATAATCAGCGCGACTAATAACTTAATATTTTTATTCATTTTCTTCATACCTCGCTCTTCTTTCGCCTTCTTCGCGAAACATATCTTATTGTTCCCAAGACAATTACTAAAACCGTAATTCCAAAAACATTGCCGTAGCGCGCGGCCGCCTTTCCGGTTTCGGACAATTCTTTTATCGGCCGGCTGGAAATCGCCTTGGATCGGATGTTTATGAGATCCTCGTCAAGGCTTAATAAGTCCGCGAGATTTTGAAACAACGCGAGATTATCCGGCGCGTTGCGGAGGAAGCTGTCTTTGATAAAATCGCTGTCCCCGACCACTGCTATTCTTGAAGAAAAAGTTTTTCCGTTTTCGTAAGCGGACGTAAAATTTCCGACCGCGAGCGCGGCCAGGCTGTATTTTCCCCGGCCGTCAGCCGGCGCTGGAATACTCTGCGGGCTTAAGTTAAAGCCATCAGAAACTTTCCAGCCCTTTTCCGAACTCATGATTAGATTAGATACTCTAGTATCTTTATCCATTTTATCTTTTATAATATCCACTCCGGAAACCCACGGCAGTACAACGGTTTCAAGATTGGCGACCGCCGAAATATCCTCGTCAAACCCTTCCTTTAAAATTTTTGGCCAATACGGGTATTCTACGGAAAAAGCTAAAAACCCCTGGTTAAAGGAAGCAACGCCTGACTGTTCGTCCAAAATCAGGTTACTTTCAACCTTTATCCCGTATTTCGCGAGCAGTCCCTCCAGCCCGGTAATGTTCTTTTCGGCGGCGAGCCCGTCGCCGACTCTTACTCCGTCAATAAGGGCGAGAAGATTCCCGCCGCCGGAAAGGAAGCTGTCAATCGCTTTCAGCGCCTTATCATCAAATTTTTCCGTCGGCCCGGCAATAATCAGAGTCTTTAAGTTTTTCGGTATTTTGCCTGTTGATTTTAAATCCACTTCTTCGGCTTCATAAATTTCCGCGAGCTTTTTCGCAGCAATGCTTCTTTGTTCCGGCGCGACCGTTCCATAACCCGCGAGCCAGCCTAAACCCGGCGTTTCTTTGGTCGAGGCTTTTTTAATGCCCGCCGTAACCTGGTATTCAAGGTCTTCGGTTCTCTGGATTACCGGAATAACCTCGGTTTTATCGCCATATCCGATAGTCATGCCCATGTAGCCTTCCGTAACCTGATACTTATCTTTTTCCATGACATTAAGCTGCAGGGGCGGAATTCCGGCCGAGTAAATCCGGGATTTTAATTCTTCATTATCTCCAGGGTCAATGAATTCCACTTTTATTTTTCCCCGGCCGTAAGTTTCATATTCGGCGAGAATGTCGGCTACCTCCTGCCTTAAGGCGATAAACTGGGCTGGAAGATTTTCGGAAAAATAGGCTTTTATACTGACAACGTCATCCAAATTTCCGGCCGTGTCCTTGGAAGATTTGGAAATGGAAAAGTCATTAGTTTCGGTAATGTCTAGGCGGTAAAAAATTTGGTAAGAAATAAAATTAATCACGCCTAAAATCGCGATTACCAAAATAATGGTTATGGATTTATTTAATTTCACTAAAATTTTACTCATATCGCGCTGTTCACGTTTTTTAGTTTACGGCAAAATCTAGATACCAAATACATAATACTAAATACAGAATACCAGATACTATTTCCTCTCCTCTATCACTCTTACGTTCAGCCACAAAAACAAAAATATGAATGACAAATAATAGAGGATGTCCCTCGTGTCAATCACTCCTTTGGTAATATTGTAAAAATGGCTGCCCAATCCGAGAAAACGCATTGCTGGCTGTAAGATTTTCGGCGCGCCGGAAACGGCAAAATCAGCGCCGACGATAAACGCGGCAAAGCAGGCGGCGAGACTGAGGACAAAAGCGATTATCTGGTTGCGGGTCAGGGAAGAAATAAAAAGCCCTAGAGCGAGATACGATCCGCCTAGAAGCAAAGCGCCGAGATAGCCGCCAATCATCGGACCCGGATCAATATTGCCGATAAAAGCGATTGTTATCGGCAGGCTCGCTGACAGTAGGAGGGTAATCATTAAAAAGGCTAAAGCGCCAAAAAACTTAGCTAAAACCGCTTCCGAATCTTTAATCGGCAGGGTTAAAAGGAATTCAATGGTTCCGGTTTTCCGCTCCTCCGCCCAAAGCCGCATGGTAAGAGCCGGGGCGAGGAATAAAAACATCCAGGGGAGGAGGGAAAAATAATTCCTCATGGAAGCCTGACCGGCCAGGAAAAAAGAATTAAAATAAAGCCAGTTCCCGGCGATCAAAAAAACCGCGATAAAAATATAGGCGATGGGCGAATTGAAGTAGGACCAAAGCTCTTTTTTAAACAGGATATAAATATTTCTCACGCTATCAGACTTAAACATAAATAATTTAAAATTTATTTCGTCAGCTCCCTGAACACATCTTCCAGTGAAATGCTTTTTTTAGAAAATTCCAATATGCTCCAGCCGCTATTCATGATCGTCATGGACAAATATTCCCTTAAATCAACGCCGGGTTTAGGCTCAATTTCGTAGCCGTAAATTTCGTCCGATTCCCTGTCTTTTAATTCCGCCCGCCCGACGTTTTCCATGGCTCTGATTTTTTCTAAAATAGCTTCGCGCGGACCTTTGATTTTTACGTAAATCAGATCCTTGCCCGCGAATCGGCGCGAGAGCTCGTCAGGAGTCCCCTCGCCAACGATTTTTCCTTTATTAACAATCACCGCCCGGTCGCAAATCGCCGCCGCTTCAGCGAGAATATGGGTGGAAAAAATGACGGTTTTTTCTTTGCCTAAATTTTTAATCAGTTCGCGGATTTCGGCGATCTGGTTCGGATCCAGGCCGGTCGTCGGCTCGTCTAAAATCAAAATCTCCGGATCATGGATTATTGCTTGGGCGAGACCCGTCCGCTGGCGGTAGCCTTTAGACAATTCATCAATGGGACGGTCGTAAACGTCTTTTAAGCCGCAGGACGCGACCGCCTCCTTGATCCTTTCTTTTATCTTTTCTTTCGGAATTTTTCTTATCTCGGCGGCGAATTTCAGATACTCGCTAACTTTCATGTCGTCATAAAGCGGGACATTTTCCGGCAGATAGCCGATTTTTTTTCGGGTCTTAAGCGAATTATCCTTAACCTCCAGCCCGTCCACTAAAACGCTCCCTTCAGTCGCTGACCAAAACGAAGTGATAATTTTCATGGTCGTAGTTTTTCCGGCGCCGTTCGGCCCGAGAAAACCCAAAATTTCCCCCTTTTTTACGGAGAATGAGATGTTGTCCAAAATAGTGTTATCGCCGAGTTTTTTAGTAAGATTTTTGATTTCAATCATACGAAGACAATAGCTGGTAACGCGCAAGATACTCACAGTTCACTATTTACTGCTTACTGTTGCCTATTTTCTATCTTTATACTCCCTAATCGCCTCCACCACCTTTGATTCGGTTTTTAAATTTTCCACGAACAGGACATGCTCAAGGTTCACGGACATGTTGTCTTCCGGGCCATGGATTTCATTGCCTAATTTTACCAAAGAAAAATTTTCCGTGTCAATATTTTCCGGATTCGCTTTCTTCGGCGCTTCCCCGGCGCTCCCTTCGCTCGCCTGCAGGGTCTGGACGGTTTTTAAATAATATATATCCTCAATCAAAAGAGTTTCCGGAGTAACGTCAGCCACCCGGCCGAAATATACCTGGCCGTTTGATAAAAATATCGCTTGATACCTATCCGGATTAACCCAGTTTGAAAGGCGGTTAAATTTTTTTGAGCTGTAAAAAAGAAAATCAGCGACCATCAGCATGATGATTACGCAAACGATAATGATAACCGCCCAAAAAATAGTCTTTCTGCTCCGCGAATTGCCTGATAAAATTTCATTGAAGGACATAAAATGATTATAATTATGGATTAAAAATTCTTACCGCCTGTTAAAATTAATTCTTAATTTTTAATTTTTAATTAAAATTAATTATCCTCGGCCATCCGATGGTCAAAAATATCCTGGATAAAAACGCTCGCCGCCGTCGCGACCGGGATGGAAAGGATGGCTCCGGCTATGCCCGCTAACTGAAAACCGATTAAAAGCACCGCGATGCTTACGATCGGATTCAGTCCCACGGCTTTTTGCATGATTTTCGGAACCAAAACGTTATTTTCGGTAAACTGAACTAAATAATAGAAAACCGCGGTAACGAGCGCGAGCATCGGCGAGACGGAAAAAGCGATTAAAACCGCCGGCACCGCCCCTACAATCGGCCCGAGATAAGGAATAAATTCGGTAATCCCGGCGATCAGGGCGAGGACTAAAGCGTATTTTATGCCGAGAATTTTCAGGCCGATGTAAACGAGCAGTCCGACAGCCAGGCATAATATAAGCTGACCCCGGAGCCAAAGGCCGATTTTTTTCTGCATCCGGCCGACTAAATCCAAAGCGTAAGGCTGATGCTTAAAAGGGATTATTGAGCGGACGATTTTTTTCATGGCATTATCTTCAACCGCCATGTAAAAAGTTACGACTAAAGTCAGGAAGAAAGAAAAAATGCTTCCGAATACTCCGGTTACGGTAGAAAAGACGTTACCGGCGTTAGTTTCCAGACCTGACCGGACGGCGTCTAAAGCGCCTTTAATACTACTAAGGGTGTTGCCTTCCTGGACGCTGAAAAATGAATAGCCTTTAATAATCTTATTTATGTAGTCGGGAAAGTTTTCGGATAAGTCCCGAATCTGCTCCGAGATCGGCGGAATCATCAGATAAATAATTGAGCCGACCAGGATAATCAAAGCCAGGTATATGAAAATCACGCCTAAAGTCCGGGGAATTTTCCGTTTTTGCATCCAATCCACTAAAGGCCCGATGGCGGCCGCGAAAACCAATGAAACAAAAAAAACCACGAGAATATCGCGGATTAAAAACATGATATAAATCAAAAATCCGATCAGGATTACTTTTACCAGAGTAACAGTGGAAATATTGATGTTGGTATAGCGGTTGGATTCCATATTATTTCTTATGTTAATAACTCCATTATACGATATTATGCTTTCACGGGCAATAAGAAACCAGCCGAATTATGCCCGACAATACCAGCGCGCGGACTGTATTGCCCAAAAGACTACCGTATTCGGCGCGATAAAGACCATATTTAAAGACGCCCGATATTATAGAGCGCCTTTAAAATCTGTTATCTATTTTCTGTTGTCTGTCGTCTATTTTCTAAATTTTACATCATGCCGCCCATTCCGCCCATGCCCGGCATTCCGCCTCCGTGCCCGTGTCCCGCGTCTTTTAGTTCGGGTTTGTCGGTAATTACGGCTTCAGTAGTTAGAAACATCATAGCGGCTGACGCGGCGTTTTCCAAAGCCGAGCGCACTACTTTAGTCGGGTCAATTATTCCGGCTTCTATCAAGTCCACGAACTTGTCGGCCGCGGCGTCATAACCGATATTTTTATTGCCCTGTTTATGCTCGCGGATAATATTGTAGAGAATCAGCGAACCGTCTTTTCCGGCGTTCGCGGCGATCTGCTTAATCGGTTCCAGGATTGCCTGATCAACAATCCGCGCTCCGGCATCGCTGTTTTTTTTCTCCATAAGTTCATCAAAAGCTTTTCCGGCAATGGCGAGCGCCAATCCGCCGCCAGGCACGACTCCCTCTTCTACCGCGGCTCGGGTCGCGTTTAAAGCGTCTTCAATCCGATCTTTTTTCTCTTTCATCTCGGTTTCAGTCGCGGCTCCGACTTTAATAACCGCCACTCCGCCCGAAAGTTTCGCGAGCCGTTCCTGCAATTTTTCCTTGTCATAATCCGAGTCGGTATTTTCTATTTCTTTCCTAATCTGGGCTACACGGTCTTTGATAGTTTTTTCCGCGCCTTTACCCTCAACAATGGTGGTATTTTCTTTAGTGGCAACGACTTTTCTCGCCCGTCCGAGATCGGTTATTTCAATATTTTCCAGTTTTAATCCGATATCTTCGCTGATTACTTTTCCGCCGGTTAAAAGGGCGATGTCCTCAAGCATTGCTTTCCGGCGGTCGCCGAATCCCGGGGCTTTGATTCCTAAAACATTAAATGTGCCGCGCAGTTTGTTGACGATGAAAGTGGTAAGGGCTTCGCCTTCAATGTCGTCGGCGATAATTACGACTTCCTTTTTTCCGGACTGGGCGATTTTTTCTAAAACCGGCAGAACTTCCTGGATGGAAGCTATTTTTTTGTCAGTAATAAGGATATAGGGGTCTTCGTAGGAAGCTTTCATTTCATCGGCATTGGTAATCATGTAAGGAGTAACATAGCCTTTGTCAAACTGCATGCCTTCTACGACCTCTTTTTCCACGCCAAAAGTCTGGCCTTCTTCAACGGTAATTACGCCGTCTTTGCCGACCGAGTCCATGGCCGAGGCAATAATCTGCCCGATTTCTTCGTCATTAGCGCTGATAGAAGCCACCTTAGCCCATTCTTCTTTGGTGGAAATCGGTTTTGATATTTTTTTCAGGTTAGCGACGATTTCCGCCACTTTCTTTTCCATGCCTTTCCTAATTTCAATCGGGTTGATGCCCGAAGATACGAGCTTGATTCCCTCTTCAATCATGGCCTGAGCTAAAACCGTGGCGGTTGTTGTTCCGTCTCCGGCCGTATCATTGGTTTTACTAGCGACTTCCTTTACCATCTCGGCGCCTAAGTTTTCAAATTTGTCTTCCAGATCAATTTCTTTCGCGACAGTAACTCCGTCTTTGGTAATAGTCGGCGAACCGTAAGCTTTATCAATTACGACATTCCGTCCTTTGGGTCCGAGGGTGACTTTTACCGCGTTGGCGAGCTTGTCCACTCCGGCCTTCAGTTTTGCCCTTGCTTCTTCGTTAAAGATAATTTGTTTTGCCATATTTATCAGTTTGTCATCTCGACGAAGCCGTGTCGGCGAGGAGAGATCTAATTGTGCTACTCTTAAATTAGAGGCAATTAGATCTTTCGCCCTCGTGCCTCGGGCTCAAGATGACAAAAAAATTTATTTTATTATTCTAATATCGCGATTATATCCCCTTCGCTTAAAACCAGATATTCGACATCATCAATCTTAATCTCGTCCGGAGAATATTTTTTAAAAATAACTTTGTCGCCGACTTTGACGCTCATCGGCGCGCGGCTTCCGTTATCAAGAAGCTTTCCTTCTCCGACCGCGATTACTTCGCCCCGTTCCGGACGTTCCTTATCAACGGTATCCGGCAGGACGATTCCCGATTTTGTTACCTCTTCTTTAGAGGCGGGTTTCACAACAACATTCGCGTGAATAGGCTTTATTTTCATACTTTTTCTCATAACCCATAACGCATAACTCATAACACTACTTAGGACATGTTATAAGTTATGGCCGGGCGATATTTATAAATGTAAAATTAACCACTGACAGCCAGTAACATAAAAAAAATCTGTTGTCTGTCGTCTATTTTCTTGTTAGCACTCTAACTCCTCGTCTGCTAAATTCAACCATATTTTAGCCTGAAGAAATTTTCTTGTCAAGGGGTAAAAAAACCCCGAAGACGGGCTTGCCTTCGGGGAATCTTGAATCCTGCGAACAACTTATTTTGATTCCGGCCTCATTGATAAATGATGTTGAATAATTTCCCACTCTTCTCCGCTCTTTTTCCAAGTAATAGTAAACCGGGCATTATCACCTTCTTCGGTATTATACATTCCCGAATGAAGATAGCTGTCGTCGGAAAGTTTCTGCGCCTTGTTTTCTTTTTCACTAATAGCGCCGATATTATTATCGGAAAAATATTTTCCGAAAAATTCTTCTTCACTCCCCGGCTTAGGTTCTCCTGGAAGCTTGACCTCCGGCCTGAAGCCATTCTCCAGTTCAGATTTCTTTTCGTCGTTTTTCGCCGATGAGTGGTGATGAATTATTTCCCAACCGCCTTTATCATTTTTTTTCCAAACGAAAGTGAATTCCGCCGGGACTGTCACCCTTTTATCCTCTTCACCGACCGTGAAGTTATACTTTCCCCAGTGTACGAAGCAGTCGTCGGAAACCGCCTTAACCTCATCCTCGCCAGTTACGATTTCTCCGAAAGGTCGGCTTTCAAGAAAATGTTTAAAATATTCTTCCGCCCCGATTTGCCCTTCTTTAAAATCTCCGGATTTTGTCGGAAGAAAAATGGCTTTTTTTTCATAAAGCAAGGCCACTTTTTCTTCTCTCCCCGATTGAAGCGAATCATTCCATGTATTAAATTTTGAATGGGCGATCTGTTTTATCTCTTCTTGCTTATTATTCATAGCTTCGATTGTGTTCATAAATATTATTCTTTTTAAGATTAAATTATTTTTCCATCCCCTTTATCCTTCTCCATCTCGTTGCCGCGCGACTGCGGGCGAGTTCTTTTTGTATTTTCGCCGCGACGCCCATAAACTGTTCGACGTCGTGGCGCTCTAAATTCTTCCGGGTTTCTTCGGCCCGGGCGCGCGCTTCTTCGGCGCGCGAAATATCAATCTCCGCCGCCCGTTCGGCCGTATCAGCCAAAATCACAATCTTATCCTTTAAAACTTCAATAAAGCCGCCGGAAACAGACATCACTTCAATATTGCCGTCCGGCTGTCGGACTTCAATCACGCCGGGGGCGAGAATGGAAACTAACGGGATGTGGTGCGGCAGGATGGTAATTTCGCCGCTTCTCGTCGGCACGGTAACCTGCGCCACCATCTCCTTAAAAACTTCCCGCTCGGGAGTGACTATTTCAAATTTGATTGTATTCATAACATATAACACATAACATATAACACATAACAAAACGAATTACCTCATCGTTCCGTGTTACGTGTTCCATGTTATGTAATCTTATTTCCCGACTTCGTCAATTCCGCCCCGCATATAAAAATCGCCTTCGTTTTTAGCGTCGTGCTTGCCTTCAATAATTTCCTTAAATCCTCGGATCGTATCGGCGAGTTTGATGTATTTACCCGGCCGGCCGGTGAATGTTTCGGCGACGTGGAAAGGCTGGGACAGGAAGCGCTGGATTTTTCTCGCCCGGGTAACGGTCTGCTTGTCTTCGTCGGATAATTCTTCCATCCCGAGAATAGCAATAATATCCTGCAAATCCTTATAGCGCTGTAAGATTCTTTGCACGCCGAGAGAGACTTTGTAATGCTCTTCGCCGACGATCTTCGGATCTAAAATAATAGAGAAGGAATCAAGAGGATCAACCGCCGGATAAATTCCGAGCTCAGTCAGAGCGCGCGACAAGACGATAGTTGAATCAAGGTGAGCGAAAGTCGTCGCCGGAGCCGGATCAGTTAAATCGTCAGCCGGAACATAAACGGCCTGGAAAGATGTAATAGAGCCTTTATCGGTTGAAGTAATCCGTTCCTGCAATTCACCCATTTCCGAAGCTAAGGTCGGCTGGTAGCCTACGGCCGAAGGCATGCGTCCTAAAAGCGTTGATACTTCGGAGCCGGCCTGCGTAAAACGGAAAATATTATCAATGAACATGAGCACGTCCTGGTTTTGCTCGTCGCGGAAATATTCGGCGATTGACAATCCGGCCAATGCTACGCGGGCGCGGGCTCCCGGCGGTTCATTCATCTGTCCGAAAACCATGGATAACTTATCAATTACGCCCGAATCCTTCATTTCATGGTAAAGGTCGTTCCCTTCTCTGGTTCGTTCCCCGACTCCGGCAAAAACCGAATAGCCGCCGTGATGTTTGGCGATGTTGTTTATTAATTCCTGAATGATTACGGTTTTTCCTACTCCGGCGCCGCCGAACATGCCGACTTTTCCGCCTTTAGCGATCGGGCAGATTAAATCAATAACCTTAATGCCGGTTTCTAAAATTTCAATTTTGGTGGACTGCTCTTTAAAGCTCGGAGCCGCGCGATGAATTGGGTAGCGCTTCTTAGTTTTTACTTCCGCGCCGCCGTCAACTGCTTCTCCTAAAACGTTAAAAATACGCCCGAGGGTTTCGTCGCCGACCGGAACAGTAATTCCCTCACCCGTGTTAATAACGTCCGATCCGCGTTTAACGCCGTCGGTTGATCCCATGGCGATCGCCCGAACCGTATTTCCGCCGGTGTGTTGCTGAACCTCTAAAACAATCTTTTCCCCCTTATTGTTCTTAGTCTCCAGGGCGGTAAAAACTTCCGGCATCTCGCCCGGAAATTCAACGTCAATGACCGCGCCGATAACCTGTTTGATTTTGCCCGTGTTTACTTTGTTCATATAGACAATATTTTAATGTTATGCTTTAACTATATTAGCTCTTTAATTCATCCGAAGCAGAAAGGAGGTGATCCAATGAAAAACTTCGGAGTGCCAAAAATAAATTTTTGGTGGTGGCGACGGATCGTCGTCGCCTCCGCTCTGGCGGCGGCCATCGGGTGGTGG
>Ga0074197_1001526_pt1 | contig 19250 bp, 21 predicted proteins | sample EPASupsiteSAE305_FD_64526 | JGI IMG/M metagenome (GOLD analysis project Ga0074197, IMG submission 64526) | Bioremediated contaminated groundwater microbial communities from EPA Superfund site, New Mexico - SAE3-05 reassembly with SPADES | ecosystem: Environmental > Aquatic > Deep subsurface >...
TCAGCAAGCTCTCGACTCTCTGAACGACGGAAATAACCATAATAGGGAGCCAAGTATTCTTCGATGCCGGGGAAAACGATCTCTGTTGTCATGTGCAGAGATTACCGCATGAAGCAGATTATAGCAAGTCAAGTGTCGGAGTAGTATTAGCTTGTTGCTTTTTTATAGAAAAAATTGGTGAACGAGGCGGGATTCGAACCCGCGACCTTTGGCTTCGGAGGCCATGATTCTCAGTTCTCCTATATTCTTTAATAGCATTTAACTTGTTATTATAACGTTGACTTACCGAGCCCTGCCATTTAGTATATTTCCTATAAAACCTCTAGTTTTTGCTGTTTTTTTATGTCTAGGGTAGCAATAGGGTAGCAAAAAATATAGGACAAATCATTATTGATTCGTTCTGTTATGAAGTTATTTCCATGGAAATTTTGTAAAATGGCTCAGGCAAGATACCGAATAAAAAAATACGAAGGCGTTTACGGCTACGATTCCGCAAGGAAACGACACAACGGCAAGCCTGACGTTTGTTATTATATCACTATTAAAACGGATGAAAGAAAAAAAGTATGGGAGAAGGTTGGGTGGGTGTCAGAAGGCTATACACCCCAACTTGCAGCAGAGTTAAGAGCTAAACGTATCAGGGATGCCCGCCACCAAGGCGAGGTTCAAACCTCAAGAGATATTCGGGCGGAACAGCGAAAGGTCAACCGGTCACTGAAAGAGATCAAGGATCATTATTTCAACAGCACCAATGGCATGGCGATCAAAGGCAGGAAGCAAGACCTTAACCGCTGGGAACATCACCTTGCACAACTTGAAGCCAAAAACATAAAGGATCTTTCTCAGCTTGATGTTGAACGTATCAAGCAGAACATGAAAGAAAAGGAACTTGCCCCGGCTACGATAGACCACGCTTTGCGATTGCTCCGGCGCGTTATCAATCATGGTGTCGAGCATAACCTCTGCCCTCGACTGGCTTTCAAGATTCAACGTCCCAAAGTTGACAACACCTGCACAGAATTTCTTTCCCCGGAAGAAGCTGCCCGCCTTATCGACACCCTGAACAACTGGCCCCGACAAGACATTGCACGAATGGTGAAACTTGCTTGGTTCACTGGCCTGCGTCGTGGGGAACTGTTTGGACTCAAGCGAGAGCATTTTGATTTTCAACATGGCCTTATTACTATTGCTGGACCGAAAGGCGGTAAAGAAGTCACCATTCCCATGTCGGCCCCTGTACGGGAACTGATCCACCAGCAGCTTTCTTTTTTAGAAAATGAGCAAGAGCGCCGGACGAAACGATACCGCAACACCACCAGGCCCGCACCGGCCTGGGAAGAGCACGGCTATGTGTTCCCCGGCGTCCTGGGCAAACAGCGGGTAGAATGCGGAGCAATTGACCGGATCAAGACGGCGGCCGATTTGCCCAAGCACTTCCGGCCGTTTCACGGACTGCGCCACCACTACGCCGTCTTGTTGGCCAGTTCCGGAGAATTCAACCTCGATCAGATCGGCCAACTACTCACCCACAAGAGCAGTGACATTACTCGCCGATATGCTCATTTCCTGCCAGAGGCGCAGCAGCGGGCAGCGGATCGGGCGGCGGAGATCATCGCGACACAAGCTGCATCAGGCAAGGAAAAAGAAAAAAAGATCATCAATGTCAATCCCATGAAATAAGAGACGACACAAGGATAATATCTGAACGCAGATGGGCTAAAGGTCGATCGCACTGGCCTACTTATTGATTATTTATATGGATATATGGTGCATGCATGACATTTGATTCGTTACAAATAATTAATTTATACCATACATTGACAGTTCGTGATGCAGATATTTTGTTACGTTATAATCGCGCATTGATAGAATATCATGAATTTTCAAATATAAATAGAGAGAAAAATATTTCAATAATAGATGAAAATGAGATTTTTTTAGACAAATTTCCTGGAAAAATATCAAATTTGCCATTTTTAAGAGGATATGAAAAAGACAACCAGCTTCACATTTTATGGAATCTATTGATTGACTCCATGAATGAATCTATGCATATCGCAATAAATTTTGAGAAAATAAAAATAAATACTAAAAAATATAAAACATTAACAGAAGAAAACGAATGTTTGTTTGTGAATAAATTATTAAAATATAACAATGAAACTATTTACAATTCAATAAAAGATGGATCCATTAACATGGCTGATGTAAAACATGGTAACAATATATATGAAGAATTAGTAGGACGTATATTTAAGAATAGCGAATCACCTTCTTGTTTTATTAATAGTTTTTCTATATTTGGTGAGGTTGCCATATTATCATTTGCGTGGACATGTTATTTTTATTGTTACTGCTGCGCTAAAACTACAAATTATAGCCATATAAAAAGAAGAGAGCTTGACATTATAACAATTAATAAATTTATTAATAGTTTGAGATCAGAAGGTTATCGAATTTTATCGATGAAGGAAGAAAATAGAAAAACAAAACTCCGAGAAGGTAAAGAAGACAAACAGACAAAACTAACAAAAGAAAAAATATTCAGCGCTATAAAAGATCTTGCGTCGAATGAAGGCAATAAACAAAAAAAATATACCATCAACAGTCTTTCAAATGATATTCACGGAACCATCGCAACAGCTGGTCATGTAATTAGAGTTATTAGGGCTCATCTTGGAGCGCATGTGGCAGGAAAGACGGGGGGAAAATACTATTTGTCGGATTTAATACGTATGTGGAATGATCATATTTAAAAGTGATGATCATATTTAAAAATCATAATAGTTAAATAATTTCTTGGCGTTATCATTGAATGTAGGCATACGGGAACATAATATTCCTGTACTCTCCCAACCTACATTTGGAGATAACGATGTCCTCTGTAACACTCCCCGTCCCCCAGCTCACTGAGGCTTTGCGGCTGATCGGGATTATCAACCCCGAAACCATTCCCACCAAACAGGCAGCTGCCTACCTCTCGCAAATCAAAAATGTACCGACAGCTCCGAGTAGCTTGGAGGTGTATCGCTGCCAATCTCGCGGGCCACGATACAAAAAAATAGGTTCCCGTGTTTTCTACACCACTGCTTGGCTCGACGAATGGGCAAAAGGCGTGGATGTTAAAGTCTATGATCCGTCTCGTTCGTAACCGCAGATAGCATTTTCTATGGAGCGAGGAATCGACATCCTCTCCGGCGCACAAGCAGAGAAGCCGGTATGGATGAGCGAAGAGCATTGGGACGATGTGCAACGGCTCCCGGTGAGTTGCCAAGCGTCCTATCTTAAAGTGAGGGCCAAGGTTGCCAACCGGCAGCTTGCAGTTGAAGCCACCGACCAGGCAGCCGCGATCCGCGCCGAGGTGGCGGCGGCGACTGGGCCAGATCAAACCACCTTGGCAGCCTGGTGCGGGTATCCCACCGACTTGACCAGGTGCAGCCCGTTCTTCCCGCTGAACGTCAAAGAGCTTGGACACCGGGAGTTTTTACGGGCCTACCTTGTTACGTCGGCGGGGTGGGGAGAGATCAAGTACACCGGGCCGAAACTCTCCACTTACGAGGAAGATGCGCTCATGGCTCTATTGGCCGCGCTAGACGGTGTGAGCAATCGGCGGACAGTGACAGAAAATGAAGGTCGTAAAACCTACACCTACCGAGGGCCAGCCTTGCCGCTGTTGCGGCTGTTGGGATACGCCAAGCCAGGGGAAGATGCTTACAAGCGATTGATTGAAGCGCTTAAATTGCTGACCGTTGCCGGTGTTGAATTGTCTATCGCCTCCGGAAAAACCAAAAAAGGAAATAAAAGACCGGCTCGCATAACCTCGATGTCGGCCATGCTCGCGAATGTCCATTGGGACGACAAAAAGAAGGAGTTAACGGCCACCGTCAACCCATTCTTTTACGAAACCTATTACGCTGGGGCCGTCACCCTGGTGGATGTAGCGAAGAGGGTCGCCTTGAAGGGTGTTATCGCCAAGGCTCTGTACAGGTTCGTGCAGAGCCACCGACAAAACCCGGTTTTCGAGGGACACTTTTTAACATTAGCCGATGCTCTGAATATGGACAGGAAGCAGCCCACAAAAAACACCAGACGTTTATTAAAAACAGCCATATCTGAACTTATACGGCAGGGCATTTTGACCCAAAAAAGCCGGTTCGTAGCTCAAGACATTGTTCGTTTGGAACGTGAAAAAAAGGCTCTGCCGGCCTTAAAAACCACTGTTAAAAAAACACCATGATTTAAGCCTATTGAAGGCAAACGCGTCTTTTGAAGCACCGAAATTCGTCTTTTGAAGCACCGAAATTCGTCTTTTGAAACACCGATATTCGTCTTTTGAAGCACCGCATCGCTCGCCAGCCCTTACCCAGTAAGGGCTAGAGGGCCGTCTAAAGGGCTTTAAGGGCTTTAAGGGCTTTAAGGATATTTCGAAAGAGCTGCCGCTATTTTTTGAAAGTAACGTTTTGAGACATAAATCCCGGCTGTCGCCGGATTGAAAAAACAAGAAAGGACGCGATGAGAAGAGAAGGTTTTGAGAGTTTTTCGACCAGAGCGGTCGGCTAATCGATCACCGCCTCACGATGCGGATCAACACTAATTGGAGTGCCCCAGCCGCCATTTTATAGTCGGTGTTGGCCATGGATAGAGCCACGGCCAACACCTAACCACAAACCAATCTAAGAAGGAGATTAGATCATGGCTACCGCCAAGAGTAAGGCCGCTACGGCGATCCGCAAAGAACAAAAAACCAAACAAATATTTTTATCAGATTTTCTGCTTCACGCCCCGCAGTTTGCGGCAGGATCGGGGGAGGAAAGACACCATGACGGTGCAATACTGCGACGGGGCAAAGGGTTTCGTGTACGGGGGTGGGGGCGACAACTATCCTATTTTGAACGGCGGGTTTGGTTGCACGCGCTACAGCTTGCCCGCCAGGTGCCGACCGGCGAGCCAGTGACGATATCCTGCACGGACCTACGGCGAGGCCTTGGACTCTGCATCCAAGGTCAAGAGACGGCGGAGATGCTGGATTGGGCCTTAACCGGGTTAAGTACCTATAACGTTGCACTGGAGACCCACCAAGGCAAGTGGATTATACCTCTTCTAAACTATAGCACCGCCGCCAATAAAAAATACAGGATAGTTGTTGATACCCGGTGGACAGGGCCTGTTGATTATGAATTTACTTGGGAATAATACAACAACTATTTGTGATAACAACTGAAGTTCAAACAGCTGTTGTCTGATGATGAAAATAAACGACTCTGAGAGGAGGGGATGAATGATTGACTGAGCCCAGGGGACTAGTGACCTATCGATCTCCGGCCTCTTATGGCAGATCGGTAACGATTCTACGCTAGCGTTGCTACGCTAGATACTGCTTTTTGGAGGTAGTCAATGGACATTAACATAAAAAAAATAAATCACGAGGCGGAACGAATAGCGGTGTGTATTGCCGTGCTATTGCTGTGTGTTGCACGATTGATCAAGCTGCCCTTTATCTGGGTGAACTTTTGTTTTTTAGGACCGCTACTCTTGCTTGGTGGATTTACTTTCACAGCTTTGTTTTTTTTCGCTTTCACTCCCCAATGGCCAATGATGTTTGGTTACCCTGGTTTGCTCCGAGGAGTACTCTGGATGGTAGCTTTAGTAATCGCAACGGTGTTGTGTTTTATGTGGTTTTTCCAATGGAAAAATAACGGCATTAGTACGGCAAAATCGGAAACAAAAAAAATAATGGAGGAGATCAATGGAGAAATTGAAAAGTCTGAAATACTTGTGCATTTTTTTGCTCGGTTTCATCGTGACAACTCCGGCTCTGGCCGGAATACCGGTATTTGATAACACAAGTGTCACTCAACAAATTTTGAGTGTTGCGGAACAAGTGAAACAAGTTGCGGCTTGGGCGCAACAGTTCCAACAAATGGAACAGCAATTCCAACAGATGCAACAGCAATACGCCAGCCTTAACGGCGTAAGGGGCATGGCTAGTTTGGTCAACAATCCTTCGTTGCGAAATTATCTGCCGTCTGACTATCAAACCATTCTCACAAATGGCTACGGAAACTCGGCCTCGATCCTTGCTCAAAACAAAAGAATAAATCTTTCTGACACCTGGATTGATCCGGCCAGCCAAACGGCTATAGATCACCATAACGACTCCAACCAAGCGGCTATAAATCGCGCGGTCGCTGAAGATGGGTATGCAAAAGCGAGCCAACGATTTGGCGAAATACAGGTATTGCTCGACAAAATTAATGACGCACCCGACGCAAAGGATATTGCCGATCTACAGGCCCGCATTCAAGCGGAACAAGTCATGCAACAAAACGAGAGCACAAAACTCGCTATGTTCGCCCAGCTAGCGCAGGCCCAACGAGATTTACAAAATCAACGTAACATGGAACGTTCCATGGCAAAAGACGCCGTAAATACAATTCCTAATTGGTGACGCAGATATGAAAAAATTGCTCTTTCTCACTTTTATTCAGGCGTTGATGCTGTTTCTTAGTGGTTGCCACGATAAAAGCACAGATGCAGACGGTGTTCCTATTGTGACTGACATACAACACTTGAGGGATGCAAAAGGGAATACGATGACCACGGAAGAATTTTTGAAAATGTGGTGCCCTGGGAATAACAAAACTCCGATTACGAATCGGACGTGCGAAAAGTTGCAAAATCAACGCAACATGGAACGCTCTCTTGAAAAGGACGCCGTAAAAACAATTCCAAAATGGTGACAATATGGTAACTCCAGCGGCTTTTCATTTTTTCACGGACCTTTTTACAAAAATCAATGCGACACTTGAGAGCTACATACAATCTACTGCAAGCGACATAATCACCAGTATCACTCCTGTTGCTACCACGATGCTCACAATATATGTGATGCTTTGGGGATGGTCGATGATGAGAGGCACTATTTCGGAACCTGTTACCGATGGAGTGCAACGGATCGTCCGGTTGGCAGTGATCGTAGGCATTGCGCTTAGTCTCGGCCAATACAACACTTTTGTTGCAAATTTTTTATGGCAGTCTCCCGATGCTCTGGCGGCGATTATTGCTTCCGGGTCGTCGGCACCAGCAACCAGCACCCAATTTCTTGATCAATTTGCAGGCCATTTTTACGATGTTTACGTCGCGTGCGCACAGATGGCCAAGGCAGAGCCTTGGAGTAGCGCTGTTGGAATTCCGGACCTCAGTCTTTTGTTGTGGGGCGCTATGGTGCTGTTGGCGGGGATGCTATTAACAGCCTACGCAGCGTTTTTACTGGTATTGTCAAAAATAGCATTGGCTGTGCTTTTGGCAATAGGGCCAATACCAATATTGATGTCGATGTTTGAGGCAACAAAACGTTTTCTGGATACATGGTTAGGCCAAGCCTTTAATTTCGCTTTTTTAGCGGTACTTACTGCTGCCATGATAAAAATAATATTAACCATAATACAAACGTATCTCCTAGGTGCGGTTGCTACGCCAGAGGCTTTGGCTAATCCATCAACAGTCAGCATCGTGATAGCAATTGTATTTTGCACTATAGGCTTGTTGGTACTGTGGCAAGTACCGTCTATAGCTTCCGCCTTGGGCGGTGGCGTGGCAATTAGTACCCTCGGTGCCGTAGGTGCTCTATACGGCAAGAGCAAGGTCGCTATGGGTGCTACGCGGCCCGTGAATGTACGGAGGCAATTTGTTCGCGGTATAGCGGATCTTAAAATAGCTTCCGCTCCTATGAGGGCTGTCTGGAATAAAACGAGAGGCAATCACAAAGTATCGAAAATTGGCTGATTAAAAGTTCTCTCAACGTTTACTGCAAAAGGCAGGGCCTCAACTGCTTTTTGTTTCTAGGTGGCGTGTTGACATGAAGAATTTAATCATAAACAACCCATATCACCTCCGAATCAGATCCAGAACACATCCGAACTGCTATCGAATCACTACCAAACCACCATCGAATCACAATCGAATCACAATCGAATCACTACCGAATCACCATCGAATTACAACCAAACACCACCGAACAGACTAAAAGAAGGAGGGGGGGAGGGATCTAGGGCAGGATAGGCATTCATGCCGCATTTTGTGCTACAAAATGTATTCCCCCCCTCAATTGAGTAAAGTTTTTGCAAACTTCCGATCAAGGCAAACAATAAAATTTTAATACTCAGAACAGAGAAAAACTATTCCAATGACAACTTTAAGAACTCGCGCAGATATCGAAACAAAAAAAGATTTTCGGGAAAGAGCGCTAGCTCTAGGTCTCGATGAATCAAAACTTTTGCTCAAACTCGTTCGAGAAGAGATAAATAGTTGTGGCGATACCAATCAAGAATTTGTCGAGCCGAATCTTGATAATATCGACATGAAAAAATTGTCAGTGAGGATGCCACGGTTTTTGGCAGAGGCCGCGAAAAACAAAGCAAGGTCAAAAGGTATGACGCTAACTCGGTGGATAGCCAACATGGTTCAATCGAATCTTATGCGTTTACCGGTTATGACAAAAAAAGAAATATACGTGCTACAGTCAAGCAACCGAGAACTTGCGGCGATAGGAAGAAATATAAACCAAATAGCACGAAGTTTGAACGAGGCTTTTTACAAAACAGAAGCGGTTCGACTTGAAAAACTTGCCGAATTGAGCCGTGAAATTTCTAAAAATAGAGAGGCGATTCATGAATTAATAAAAGCGAGTCAAAACGTATGGGAGGCCGATTGGCCTTGATAAAATCAAGGCGGAATAATTTAGATAAAAAAATAAGCGATACGTCGGAAACGCCAATTGATTCGAATAAAAAAAACCTTGGCCTCTGGCCAAGGTCAGAGTTCATAGGCTTTGCCGCATGAACGACTCATTGCTACAACCCTGTTGAGTTGTCCCCACAACGCAACGAGAGGAGAAGCAATGAGCCGTTTTCGTAAGTTAGCACAAACGATATGGCACTGCCAATATCATATAGTTTTCGTTCCGAAGTACCGATTTCGGATATTGATCGGAGAGGTTGCCCAAGAGACGGAAGCCTGCATCCGGGCATTTGTCGAGCAGCAGAAAGGTGAACTGGTTGAGTTGAATATCCAGATTGATCATGTTCATCAGAGCCACTTCTTTAATCAATACCGGCCCCTCGGGGGTCGGTTGTTTATTTTGAGTTTGCGTTTACTCTGGAAGGGACACTTTCAGAATGGTTTTCAAAAAACGATGAAGAATCATACGGCAGGCTTCAGCTTGAAGCTGTTCTAAAAGATGAGAAAACGACTTCGTAAGAAAAAACATATTGGCGAGTTTGCTGAGTGGGGATTTCAACTCGTTGTCGTGCGCAATCGAAAAGATGGATTTGGTGATTTTTTAGATGCCTTCATCAAGGAAGCCATTGAGTCAAACGGATGCTATTGCGGTGGTGGTGGCAAGGAAGATATGTTGGACGTGGTAGTTGAACTTGGTCACCGCTCTGGTGATCCTGATAAAAAAAGGATGAAAATTACTGCGTGGCTTGATGGCCGGGAAGATGTGCAGAGTTGGAGAATTGGGCCTGAATTTGATGTCTGGCACTCTGAGCGCCAGAGGTGGCTCGGTACCAAATGAAAGCTGAAGGTTTTGATAAAAATTTGAATTTAGCGAAGATTTAACGAGCGGCCTTGATTTTTCAAAAGCTCGCCGAATCTAATCATTAAACTTATAATCGGCCCGTGCCTTGATGTTGATTGCCTGCGATTTGGTGTTAATTGCCCCCGAATACTTTGTAGATTGTTGATGGGAGCCACTTTGCAGCTATATTAGCCTCTCATGATTCGGCACGAAATCATGGGCCCTACTGCACAAGGTTTGTGAAAACATGGAGTTTCATGACACGGGTTCTCGATCTGGTGTCAGTTGCCAGCGGTTCGGTGTCAATTGCCCCTGGAAACTTTGTAAATCGTTGATATAAATCACTTTACAGCCATTTTAGTTCTCGTGATTCAGCACGAAACATGGGCATTTACCGCACAGGGCTTGTGAAAACATGGAGTTTCACTACACGGGTCGTCTCGGTGTTGATTGCCCCGGTTTGGTGTCAATTGCCAGCTAAAACCCTTGTAGATCGTTGGCGGGAGCCACTTTGCAGCCATATTGGCCTCTCATGATTAGGCACGAAAACATGGGCATCCACCGCACAGGGCTTGTGAAAACATGGAGTTTAGAACACGGGTTACCTTGTGTGCCGATTATTGTCGCTAGTTTGGTGTCAATTGCCCCTGGAAACTTTGTAGATCGTTTATGGAAGCCACTTTACAGCCATATTGGTCTCTCATGATTCGGTACGAAAACATGCCCCTATTCACAGGGCTTGTAAAAACATGGAGTTTCACTACACGGGTCGTCTCGATCTGATGTTAATGCCTCCGGATTAGTGTTAATTGCCCCCGGAAAATTTGTAGATCGTTGCAGGGAGCCACTCTTATCGGCTCTGTAACAGGCTGTCCGGAGCAAGATCGAGGCGGATAAAAATTTGTTGAGGTGCGTTAATGGCCGCTGAAGTATCCCCCGAAATGCGGCTGTTCGGTCCTGCCGGTGAACGGCTTTATCTCACCGCCAAGGAGCGCAGCGGTTTTTATCGGCCCTCGATGAGGAACGGCCCGTGAACCGTCTATTTTGCCACGTGCTGCACTTTACCGGCTTTGTCCGCCCATCTGATGCCCTTGAATTGACTCCTGGCCGCATTCTGATTGAAGAAAAGGCCTTGGTGTTCCGATCCCTAAAAAAACGTAAACTGGACTCCAGGGGTAGGGTAAAACAACCGCAGTACCGGACGGTGCCGGTCCCGGAAATGCTGATTGAGAATCTTGATCTTGTTTATGGGATTCGAGCACTCCAAAAGAAAGGTAAAGGGCTGGACATTCCATTGTGGACGAAGAGCAGGCCGACCGCTTACCAGCTGGTTAAACGAGCGATGGACCGCGCCGGGATCGTCAGCAAGCAAGCCACCGGCAAAGTAATCCGGCACGCCTTCGGCTTGGCGATGGTCATGGCAAAAAAGCCGCTGCCAATTCACGTATTATCTCAGGTCATGGGCCACACCGACACCAAAACCACGGAAATATATCTCCAGGTGGTGGGAGAAGAGAAGCGGCAGATGGTAACAGATGCCTGGGAAGGGTAGTAAGCCGGGGTTGCAAGCCGGAACCGCCGAAATTTCCATCTAAGCCATGCGTTTTAAAAAGTTGGCACTTATCGCAGCTTATCCGGTCAATAGGCCAACAAAATAACCGAGTTTATGTAATAACAATGTTGACACGTTTTATAAATAACGTTAAAGTTGTTCATGTAATAACATTGTTCATACTAAAAAGAGGCTGGTTTTATGAAAACAACTGTAAGGAAGATTGGTAACAGCTTGGGGAACACTATACCTGCTGCCTTTGCCAGAGATATAGGTATTGAGGAAGGAAGTGAAATCAACATCTCGATTAAGGACGGCAATATCATTATAGAGCCAATCACAGGGAAAAAGCGCTTTCCGTATTCAGAAAAGGATTTGCTTAAAGGGCTGACTGCTCAGACTGCTCATGCTGATGAACTGGCTAGCATATCACCTAAAGAATGGGGTGAATAGTGGCTCGGTACATTCCAGAACGGAACGACATAATTTGGCTGGATTTTGAACCAACAAAAGGCCGTGAGATTGGTAAATATCGGCCCGCCCTTGTTTTATCAAGCAAAGCCTATAACCAGCAAACCGGTTTACTGATCTGTTGTCCCATAAGCACCAGTATTAGAGGTGGAATAACTGAGGTGCCAATCAATAACCTCGATAAGCCTTCAGTGGTCGCAGCTAGCCTCATTCAAACTTTGTCCTGGCGGGATCGAGCAGCCAAGAAGATAACAACGGCTGAATCTCAGGTTATGAATGATGTGCTTTATCGCCTTATTCCGCTTATCGGCGGTGATAAGCTACTAAACATAGCAAACTGAATCAAAATTACCGAAAATTATGCAGAGAAATCCAAATAAAAAAACAGGCGATACGTCAGAAACACCAAGGAGACAAAAGACTCGTCGTAACCGACGAGAGACAGAATGTCGTGACAAAATCAGGTCCCACAATCATTGCGGGATTTGTGGTTCAAATGATTTGACGGCTGAAACACTTTTCTATTGCTCAACATGTGGAGCTGAACAATTAGAACTCAGGGCAGAAGAATATAGCTGGCTCTGGTCGAAAGATGAACCTCATCTCTGCCAATGCAACAAGCAACGCTATTTTCGCAGAAATTCCACTATCGTCATCTTACATTGCAATGCTTGTCGTGCTTACAAAGGAGTGCACTGTCAAAACTGTGGACAAGCATTGTGGTTCCGTTTTGATCCCCTTAAGCCTTTATTCCATTGTCTTGCCTGCGGATTTATTAATTTTTAATCTAAAAAGTTTCATCTGGAAGTGTTGTTGAATCTGAATAGCGAGCTCGTTAGACTTAACAGGAGATGTCACCTATGAAGGCAAACTCAATCAGCAATCCTAAAAGAACAGGGCTTCTCTTCAATTGTGAGCATTGTGGAAAACCAATTAAAATTGCAGCAGCCTTGCTCTTTTCCCCTCCCCGTGGGGATATGGTGCGAAAACACCATCTATGTGGCAACTGCTATCAATCCATTGTTCAGAATTTCGTAACCTCGAAAAGTGACGACAGTAAATAGCTATGATGGAGCGTCCGGAATCAACCAGAATCAAAATAGCGAAAATAGGGGGATCACATAAAGATGCTGGAGTATAAACTGACGCCGCATCATGCCGGTGTTGCGCTCTGGGGCGACATTGCCACGCTAGACCTGCTTTACGAGTTCATCCATCGCGTCGTGGAAGAGAGCATCTACATCGAGGACAAAGAAGGCTTCGTTCTGGCCTTGGCTTACGATGTACGCAAGGCGTTTGAAGGTAGTCGAAGCCAAGGCTACCGTTCCTATCTCAACGATGATACATGCCGTATTTACGGTGTCGAGATTCTATGGCCGGTGCTTCTGGTTCAAATCGGCGTTCTACGGCAGGCGATGGCGTTCATCTCGACGAACAAATTAGACCAAGCGATCATGTTCGAGTTGGAGCATGTTGTCGAGTCTGCTACTCGATCGGCTATGCCGATAATGGCGGATGAAATCCTTAATCGGATACGGTGCATAGGAAATTCACCCTACAGATATCTTGAAAATGTGCTTGACAGCCGGTGTCGATATTTCATCGAACTTCCCACCAAGCAGCGGTTAAAGTTGCTACCAAAGCTGATGGCCACGTTCGATACAATGTACGAGTTCCAAGTCAAGGCGGGAATAAGCATTCTGCCAGGCACCATTTCCCCGAGTGCCTTTGTTAATAACGGGCAAGAATGGCCGGATTTCAAATGGTAATCTTGAAACATGAACCAAAATAACGAGGCTTGATTCAACATTAGAGTAAAAAGGATAAGAAAATATGGAATATATTTACATACATGATGCTGATTCTCTGACAGTTTATAAAATGCCAGCAACTCCAGAATTGACATGTAAAAGGGATAGAAGAGGTAATGTCGTGTCATACTCATTTTCTATGGTAATAGATGTTACTTGTGCGAACAATCGACTGATAAATAGTCACGAATGGGAACATCCTGTAAGAGACTATCCGCAGCAGCTCATTGATGGCCATTATGGTGAACCTAAGGCAAAAGATTTTTTTTATCGTCATCACACACCATCAGGCAAGAAGATTGAAAAGGATGAATACTTGATTCTGGAATCAGAATACAAATCTAAAGCAAAAAAAAACAAGTGAACCACCGGAACCGGGGCGAGAACCAACACAAAGAGGTTTGATTTACAGCGATTAGGGAGATTATATGGGAACACCTAAAGAGCATAATATTTTCGATCAGCTGGTTCCTTTTTTCCAAAGACAGTTTAATTCAATCAGATTGTGCCTAGGAAATGATCATTTATTATCAGCGTGTATTTTATTATTTTCTACTGTTGACAGTTTAGCTGCCTTACATCGTCATCAACACAATGCTGATGTTACCAGAGAAGATTTTAAATCTTGGTGTAATCTTTATTTAGTTAATTTTTTGAAAACAAAATGCACTGGTGAAGATTTATACGGAGCAAGATGTGGTGTATTGCATACATCTACGGCAGAATCAAGCAGAAGTAGACAGCAAGAGGCAAAACAAATATATTATTTTGCTGAAGAACATCCTGTTAATAACAAAATTCCTGGTATCGTAAAAAAATCATCGATTGCTCCTGATTTCTTGACAATAGAGTTATATAATTTTCTTGAAGCCTTAGAGAAGGGAACTTGTGAATTTTTTGTTGATGTAAAAGGAAAAACCGACAAGGTTAAGCTAATAGAGGAGAGGTGCCAGAAACTGTTAACTTTAGGTTTTTTAGCTACCTGAACCGGTATACCCAAGGCCGAATCACCGGTCCCGGCCCAACCAGAGAGGTTTGATTCAATTATGGCTATCGTTCACAATGAAATTTCTCCATTTATGAATTATTTTTTGTGTTTGGAGGATGATATTTTAACTTTATCTCGATGGGTGGAGTTTTCAGAACAAAATGAAGATGTGTACTCGGTTGAGATAGCAAGGTTATTGATGACAGCTTGCTCTGAAATAGATGTTATTGCCAAATTACTGTGTAAAGCAATTGGCAGAAGCGCTGATAATATTAATAAATATCAAGATATTATAACAGAAGTCATACCGAAATTTCATGAATCAAAAGTATCTATGCCAAAGTTTGGAAAAAATTTTTGTCCGTGGTCTAATTGGAGTTTACCACATTGTTCTCCTGACTGGTGGCAGGGGTACAATAAAGTGAAACATGAGAGAATTCGACATTTTCAAAAAGCTAATTTAAAAAACACATTAAATGCTATGGCAGCATTATGTTTACTACTGGTTCTATATCAAAGCAGTGAAGGGGGCGATTTCTTAAACCCTAAACCTAAATTGTTTTTTCCTGAATCATACGTCACTAACAGTGGTGGTGAGTTGCGTTTTTTCCTTCACGATGGCGTGAATGTTCCGTGGAAGTAAGCTTGAAGCGGAATACCCAAAAGTGATTCACAGAAAGCAATAAAAGCCTCCTGAAACCCGGTTTCAATCCTTGATCCGGGTTTTTTATCGGCCATCTTGAATCAAATCTTATATGTTTTGATTCACCAAAGGAAAGAGATGGAATCAATAATTTCCCCAGAAATGAGGCTGTTCGCCCCTGGTGGCGAGAAAAAATCCTAATTTTAGAGCATGAACGTACATTTTTAGCGATGAAATACCCAGATTTCAGGTTCTTTTCAACGTTAAGTTGAATTATAGGCTTGCTCCCTGTTAGATTTACCACTATTTTGTCTGATCAGCTGCTTCTTTAGCTGGAATTGTTATATTTCTAATTTTGTTAATGTTCGGTTGCTTGACATTGTATTCATGTTTAGCCGCACCCAATTTAATCAAGAACCTCATGTCTCTATTCTCTTCTAAGGAGGAAAAACTATAATTTAGTTGGCCTAATAATTTATTGATCAAATCATTTAAGAAGAATGAATCTATGGGTAGTGATATGATATATTTCTCAACGTGTTCGCGCCACTTTCTCGGTCTTTTATAAATCAATAACAACATCAATTCATACTTAATTAGATCGTTATCTATTTTATCAATATGAGAATATACCAAAGGCCCCATTTTCTCTGAAAAAATATCATCATGAAAAATATTTACAACATTGTACGGTATATTTGTTAATATTTGAATAGTACGTTCTTCTAATTCGTCCCCAAAATCACCACATAAAACAATATTTAACCCCTCAAAAATAGCTGAACCTTTTAGTGACAATAAAGGGGTTATAGCAAAAAAAACTTTGGACAATTGCTCCCATGATTTAAGTATACTTGAAAGCATTTTTTTCTTGATATATGGATCAACATAATCGCTATTACGTAAAGCTCTACAGCAAGCTATAGTTGTTTTCATCATTAACCATAAAGAGTACTCATGCAGTATATTGCTAATACTTTGAGTATATGGTTTTGATTGATCCCAGTTCCTATCAGCATGTCTATCTTTTACTTCGTCTGGCAAATTTGACCTTGATACACTTTCAGATATATCATCTTTCATTTTTTGAAGATTCTCTTCTGTAGCATTATATTTTAACAATCCCAACGGATTCATTCCATCAGGTATGCCAACTTTATCATGTACAGCTAATGATATCTTGTCTAAATCATCAGTTAATATCTTTAATGCATCATCTCTTCTGCGATCAATTCCAGTATAGAATTCAATTATTTCAGGAAAAGAAGCATAATGTTGTTCATGAAGGATATATTCAGCAAATTCTTTATCATGGTGCATGCGTTGAGCTGCAAAATAATATATCCAATATGTAAAACGAAAACTATAGCTTATATCACGCTTTGTTATTATTTGATTAGCTAAAAGAACATCAAAAACAACTTCTATTTCTAAAGCAATAAGACGTTCTCTGCAATAAAGTTCAAGTTCGCCCAGGAACTCCTCTCTTGAAAATGAATTATTGCAGCCTCTAATAATTTTTTCACAAAATCTTCCTAGTATAAACTCGCAATCCTTTAAATCTGGCTTTATTTTATAAGTTGGAATTGATTCAACATCAAACAACAAGAACAAAACCATTTCTAACATTTTAGTCCTATTGACAGGACTTTCATCAAAATATTTTTCTGATACTTTCAGGAGAGTAAGACAGTTAAAAGGGGTTCTGTGTATATTTAATACATCAAGATCATTGGTTACCTTGGAGACAACGCTATCTTCTTCGCCTATTTCGCGTTCATCGTTATACGCTGAAACTACTTTTCGTATATTTTCTCTTGGTAATGCCAGGAGGTAGTACTTATCAAAATCGCAACCAGAAATTTCCATATCAACTTCAAATGAAAAAGTTGAGTCTTCGATAGTTTGCATTATTAACAATGGCACATTAGCGTATAAACTCATCAATTTTTCAAGAATTTTTACAGAATTTGACTCTCCGCGTACCCAAGAATCTAAGATTATGCCATGGATTACCTGTTTATCATTTCCGATAAATTTTAAGTGAGATGCAATATATTTTTCAATTTTAATAATTGATTTTATTTCTTTGAAGTCAATATATAACCAAAAAAATGAGTTTCTTTTCCATGCTTCACTAGCGATGTATAAACCTAAACATGTTAAACCAAACTGGGGAGGTGCCTTAAAAATAGCAGATTTTGGATTGCTAATTATATCATCAACATCCACTTTATTTGATTTGTCCTTTAGCTGCTCACCAGACAAACCACTTTTCCTTCCTATTGTTGGCTCAACCCAAATCAATGGTTGCAAAGAATATGATTTAAGCGCAACGTTCAATCTTTCTTCAAACTGTTTTGTCAACAGTGTATGATATTCAAAATTACCATTACAAGATTTATTTTTTATATGAACAATACCATCGTCACTATTGGAGAAATTAACACCAGTGACAAACTTTCTGTTTTTAGTCCACTGCCGATACATAATATTATCAACCCCACATGGAGAAATTGAAATTATAGAATATCCCAACTCATCCTTCTTTGAAGTAAATAATGGTGGTGCTGAGCATTTTACGAGTGAAAAATCTTCTTTAACCATATGATATACTGATTGGTCATGTTTGTGACCATAAAGAAATAATGAACATTCTTTATGGAGTATTTGACGCAACTCTTTTTCTGACCACTGGGTTAACCACGATAACGGATGATGCATGATTAACACTTTTACTTGACATTTACATTCATGCAGCCACTTGTTCAAACTTCTAGTGTCGACGGATAGTCGTCCTTTGTCATCAATACCTCTGTGCCCTCCACATGCAAAAATAGCTGAATTGAGAAGAAAGATAGACAAATCATTGTCAATTTCCCAACTTGAACCAGAAAACATATTGTCGGTTGCTGTATAATGAGCGAAAGAATCTTCGAATAATGAATAATTCTCGAATTTTGATTTAAATATAACCGGGTCACCATGTAGATAATCATTAAAATCTTTTTCATTTAAACATTGACCGATAACTCCTTCATGCTCAATGTACTTTTTCTCGACAATATTTCTAGACGCATCATGGTTACCAGGAACACATATTCTTTTGTTTTTTGTAATTCCTATACGATCTAAATTTTTGCTAAAATAATTATAGAAAGATTGATACAGATCTATATTGTCACCTGTTTGGCATATATCTCCAGACAGCGCTAAATATATATTGGGAGAATCCAATTTTTCAATTTGCTTAGAAAGATCACTAAAAAATTCATTCAAAACAACCCCCTGCTCTTCTTCCCAATTTTCTCTATAATGAATATCCGAGAGGTGAATGATGTATTTATTCATAGTTTATAACTAATAGTTGTTTACTTTAATAACATTTGCCATGGTTTGGCGTGGTAATATAAATATAGAATTATATCGCAGTTAACAGGGGGCGGATCACGTTTTTTTTTCCATCTGTCAGAGAGCCGACGAAAAGAGGTTAGATTAATTTGCACGAGTCAACATATTTTTAATGCCTTGACACTCGCCTTCCGGTTTACCCACATGAGAAGAATACAAATAATGGGTGAGGTCAACCAAATTTAAACTATCGAAAAACTGACTCTATCTATTGGGGTGGAGGCAAATGGGATTTAAGCTGGAGGGCACTTGCGGGTGGGATTTTAGGCAAGCAAGGAGGAGTGACGCGCAATTTTTTCTAAAATCGGGGTGGTAGTTTTCTATCTTCACATGAAGAAGTTTCTATGAATACGTGACAGCTTACAAAGGACTTTATGCGGCAGGGTAGCAATGAGGTAGCAAAACGAAAAAAGCCACTTAACGAAATCAACGCTAAGTGGCCTTAATTATTGGTGAACGAGGCGGGATTCGAACCCGCAACAGTTCAATTAAATAGCTGAATTAGTGACATTAAAAAACGCCCTGCGATACCAGCGTGATACCGGGGCTTGAACTCGTCGCCACACTTTGCAGCTTATTCGCTGAACGATGCATTTCATATCCTGCCCTTGGAATTTCCGCCGCAGCCCTTCCTACCCCCTGACCGGATTACCGGCGGGGCTTTTTTTTGTGTGAAGTGCGGATGGTGTGGTTTATAGTTTGTCTACGCGACTTGCGTATTATTGAGGTGAACTATGAAATCAAAAACCCTGAACATCTTGTGCGGTATAGGCAGCGTTCTGGACATCATGCCT
>Ga0074197_1001528_pt1 | contig 19246 bp, 17 predicted proteins | sample EPASupsiteSAE305_FD_64526 | JGI IMG/M metagenome (GOLD analysis project Ga0074197, IMG submission 64526) | Bioremediated contaminated groundwater microbial communities from EPA Superfund site, New Mexico - SAE3-05 reassembly with SPADES | ecosystem: Environmental > Aquatic > Deep subsurface >...
CGTCGACGTAAGCGAGCGTGGACTACTTCAACGGCAGAACAGTTTACTTAAGCGACGGCGAAACCCACACGTTCACGGTCGCCGAGGCTACCGCGGCTTACAACTACCTCGTCCGCAACGATTACGTCGACGACAACGGCGAGGTTACGGACAGATACCGCGCCGCCGCCGAATCGGGCGACTTTGCCTCCATGAGCCCCCAGATCGCCCTGTATTCCGAGAGCATCCACAAACTCGTGCGGGCAATCTTCGACCCGGGCGTCCTGAATGACATCACGGTGAACGGTCACGATACGAAGATCAGGGGCAACCCGCTGAACGCGAACTGGAGTGACTTCAAGGAGCTGTGGGAGCGCATCAACAAGCGGTACGCCTACACCGTGGAGTTCGACAGTGCGGAATTGGTGGCAAAGTCCATCGCGGCCATCAACGCTGGCCTGAACGTGGCGCAGTTGGTCTACACGACCACGCAGGGCGAACAGCAGGGCGTGGAATTCTCCATCGAAAGAACGGAAACGAAAAAGCTTGATCGCGCGCAGGGTGGTTTTGCGAGCTACGATCTCATCGGGAAGATTGTGGAAGGCACGACGCTAACCCGTCGCTCGGTGGCGGCGATACTCATGGGGATCGACAGGAAAAAGTTGCGGCTCTTCCGTGGCAACCCGGAGGAGTTCATCTCCAGGGCGGCAGACATCATCAACAAGCAGAAAGCCTCGGTCGTGGTGGAGCACATAATGTACGCCCCGAGCGCGGAAGAGCCGTATTCGCAGGACATCTTCACTATGAGCCGCGCCTCGGACGAGTACGCAAGGGCGTTTAAAGCCAGACACGCCATTCAGGACTATGTGTTCACGGATGGCACGGCGGCCGACAGTGTCGAGCGGAAATTCGCGTGGGATTTGGACGCGGCCAGCGAGGTGATTGTCTACGCCAAGTTGCCCAAGGGGCCGCGCGGCTTTTATATTCCGACGCCTGTCGGAAAGTATTCGCCCGACTGGGCGATCTCGTTCAAGAAGGGTACGGTGAAGCACATTTTTTTCATCGCCGAAACGAAGGGTACCATGGACAGCCTCGAACTCCGTCCCATTGAGCGCGCGAAAATTTCCTGTGCGAAGAAATTGTTCAACGAAATCAGCACGAGCGGCGTCAAATACCACGATGTCGACAGCTACCAGACCCTGCTCCAGGTGATGGAGACGCTGTAGGAAGCCTGGATACTGCCCAAAGAAGCTGCGTGAGGAAGGTTAGGGATCAGTTTGTTTCCGCGCTTTTTCTGCCATGACAGGTGAAATGGTATTGATTATAAAGGGTATTGTTTAAAAATACTTGATCCTCAAGCATAAAAAAAGCGCCCTAAAAGGCGCTAAAATTGCCGGCAGTGGGACTTGAACCCACACGCCCTCGCGAGCAGCAGATTTTGAGTCTACCGTGTATGCCATTTCACCATGCCGGCAAAACAACGAAGAAAACTTTGCGTATTTTGCCGCAGGAGCCATACATGAGTCAAGGCCGCGCATTGTCCCGTCATAAAAACTCGCTGAAATCCGGGCTGTCCAGGCATTCTGCTTAAAATTGTGCTTCATCCGTCTTTCATTTTGGGGCAGTTCCGCGTATAGTACGGCATATGGCACTGATTGAATCCATGCACGCGGCGGAATTGCACTATATTCAGCAGCTTCAGTCCTTTTTGGGACCGGGCCTGCGCATCCCGATGCAGATTGTTTCATTATTCGCATCCGAGGCTTTTATTATTGCGATAGTTCCGGCAATATACTGGTGTGTCCATCGCAAAAAAGGCGCGGAACTCGGCCTTCTGATTCTTGGCTCAACTTTCATAAATCTCTGGATAAAGCAATTACTTGCATGGCCCCGGCCTTATGAAATAATTCCAAGCCTCGGGCTTGCAAAAGAATCGACCTATGGCATGCCATCCGGCCACAGTCAGATGAGCGTGGTATTCTGTGCATATGCCGTGCAATTCCTGCCAAAAAAATGGCGCATTCCAGTTTTGACAGGCGTCCCGCTTCTCATTGGTTTTTCGAGGGTATATCTTGGTGTGCATTTCCCGAGCGATGTCATCGGCGGCTACATTATCGGGGCCGTGTTTTTTATGCTGTTCAAACTGTTTGGATCAGACATCAAAAAAGCGCTGCAACATTCTGAATGGCGGCTGCGCGTCATTCTTGCCGCCGTACTCTCTTTCATCATGAATTCGCTGCTTCCAGAGGACACGATGATATCGGGAGCATTCCTTGGTGCTGCTGCTGGATTTGCTCTTGCGTCGCGCAATATTCCGATAGATCAACAAGACACAGTCAGGCAAAAGATTTTCCGCTATCTGGCTGGCTTGGCAAGTACCGGCATTGTATATTTTGCACTGAAATTCGCAAGCAATCCGCTCAATGCCTTATCCAACAACAGTCAGGCACAGCTTATTCACTTTGTCCGCTATGCAATTGTAGGTGGATGGGTGAGCTATGGCGCTCCGTTCATATTCCTCAAGCTGGGGCTTGCGACGCGCGAAGCATGAAAGCGCAAATCTGACCAAATCATAGATGCGCGTACCAAGCCGTCTCATTTTTCAGCGAGCTGATAATCCTTATCCTGCAAAGTAAATACTTTCCCGGCCCCGGGACTTAAGTATACCTTGTTGTCCTTGTCTATAAAAACCGCGTATGTATCCGGAAACTGCCTGAGAAATTCCATCCCTTTTTCTATGCCCAGAATGAAAAGCGATGTCGAAAGAGCGTCCGCATCGATGCTGCTCTTCGATACTATCGATACAGAGACCAGACCATTGTCGACAGGAAAACCTGTTTGTGTGCTCAAAATGTGGTGATAGCGTTTGCCATTCTCAAAAAAGTAACGCTCATACACGCCAGAGGTTACGACCGTCATCTGCCCGCCGGTGACAATGCCCAGATACTCGCCTCTTGCGGATTCAGGATTCTGAATGCCGACGCGCCAAGGGCTTTTATCCTTTTTGCCGCCAAAGACAAAGATATTGCCACCAAGATCGACAATCGCCGCTTTTACTTTGTGATCCGCAAGAATTTTTTCGACTTCATCCGCCGCGTAGCCTTTCGCGATCGCGCCCAGATCCAGCCGCATTCCGGGCTTCTTGAGAAAGACCTTTCGGGTATCGGCGTCGAGCACTACTTGGCGCCAATCGACAAGAGCTTTCGCGGCCAAAATTTCTTTCTCCGGAGGTACCTTTTCGCCACCATTGCCGATATTCCAGAGTTTTACCAGCGGTCCCACCGAAGGATCGAACGCGCCATTCGTGAGGCGAGCGTATTCAAGCGCCTTTGAAACGACATAAAAAGTGTCTTCCGAGACTTGTACCGGCTCTTTGCCCGCCATGGCATTGACCCGGGAAATTTCACTGTCATCCTTATTTACGCTCATGTGGTTTTCAATGTTCCGCAAACGGGAAAAAACTTCACCAAGAGTCGCGTTCGTGCCTCCATCGATAAGGCGGATGGTACAGACTGTACCAAGCACGAAATCTGTCTTGCTCAACTCCTCGGCGTAGAGAGAAGGCGCCGCAACCGTGCCTGCGGCAAGAAGTACGGCTGCCGCCACCGACCGCAATAAAAACGCTTTTGAAAATCTCATCCTAAAACAATCCTTCGAATGTGGTTAATCACGCAATGCCGCGGGGAGTTCCCGTCCTATTGTGGTCCGCGGGCCATGTCCCGGAAAAACCAGCGTGGCGAATGACAAATGTGCAAGTTTTTTCAGACTGCGTTCAAGGGCAACAGGATCAGAATCCGGCGCATCGGTGCGCCCCACCCCATCCCGAAAGAGCGTATCCCCCGAAATCAAACAGGACCAACCCAAAGATTTCTCCGCAGCATCTTCCCGCGCCTCTTCGTCCGCCCCATACGACCCCGCATTGAGCACCGCCTCATAGAGGCAAATCGAACCCTGGCTGTGCCCCGGCGTATGAATCACCCGCAAGCTCGTTCCCGGCACCATCATTCCCTCTGACAGAAAAACCGCTGCCTTTGGCAAAGGTTTCCAAAATGCATGAAAATATGAGGGAGCCCCGATAGCGTCAAAAAGTTCGCGATTTGTTGTCTCGCCCGCTTCTCCAAGATAGTGGGCGTCAGCGGGATGTATTGCAATTGGAAGCTCTGTCCCCAGCATCTCGAAAAGGCCAGGGATTGCGGCGGTATGGTCAAGATGGCCATGAGTCAGCGCTATCATGGTAGGCGCAAGCGCCTGGGTTTGTAAAAAAGAATGGATTTTTTCAGGTTCCGCTCCCGGGTCTACAACGAGAACCGCGCCTTCCGATGCCACGATATAGCAATTTTCCCCAATGGGGCCTACTTTGAGTCGCCAAACAGTCGATGCCATTTGTTACAATCCTTCGGGAAATGATTCTGAGCGTTTTTTCGCGGGTTTTATTTCCAAAGCACGGCCATTGATCTCTGTGCCAACCATCGCGGATATGATCCGCTGAGCTTCCTGTACAGGAACTTCGATAAATGAATAATTCTCCAACAAGTGCACACGACCCAGCGTATCTTGTGGCAAGCCCGTTCGCTCGGCAATTTTCTTCTTCAGTTCCAGAGGCTTGAGATGGTGGCGTTTGCCCATCGACACAAAAAGCGACACCATTGCCTTGTTCTGTAGCTCCTGCTTTGGTTCCACGTTCGTTTGTTCCATAGCGTTTCGTGAACGGGGCGCTGGCTCCTGGAGCACTTTTTTAGGTGACTTTGGTCGATAAATGCCGGCGGCACGAAGTATCATGAGTGCTGAGGCATACGAACGAAGATGGAAGGGAACCTTTTTTCTAAACGCTCTTCGCACATCTTCGAGAAGTTTTGCATCCTGAGGATGTTTCAGTTCTTCGAGCAAACCTTCGAGAAACGCCTCGAGGTTTTTTTCGTTAAATTTGGAGGCTGCGGTATCGTCCGGCACGAAACAACTCCTGTTGTCTGATAAAATAATGGTTGATGTGGTAATATACTTTAGTTTTCGCTCTTGTGTAAACTATAGACAAGGAATTGCGGGCTGCGCAACAATGCCCAGAAGTCGTGCAAGCCAACAATGACGAGGTGATATGGAAAAGAACGATAGGCCCAAAATTTGCATTTGCCTGACGGGAAAAACAATCGCAGAAGACCTGCGCATCCTCGAACGGTATCGATCGATGGTGGATTATGCCGAGCTTAGAGCCGACTGCCTGGATCCAAATGAACGCTTCTACATTCGCTCATTTCCCGAAAAAGCGGGCCTTCCCTGCATCCTCACCATCCGCCGGCTCCAGGATGGCGGCAAATTCGAAGATGGCGAAGGTGTCCGGCTTGTCCTGTTTGCCAAAGCGCTTTCTTTTCCAAAAGCCGAGGCAAGCGCCAACTATGCATTTGTCGATCTCGAATGTGATTTCAAGGCTCCTGTGGTTGAGGAAGCCTGCCACACTTTCGGCACCCGCATCGTTCGCTCCCTCATTTATCGCGACAGCTTACCTGAAAACCTCGACACTGCGTACGATCGACTGACGCTGGAAGAGGATGAAATTCCTAAGCTCACCGTCAATCCCCAAAACTCCGCCGATTTTATCCGCTTTCTGGAATGGTCTCTGCAAAGACCGAAACGTGATCAAATACTCATCGCGCGCGGTCCCTATGGCATCGTTTCCCGTATCTTGGCCTGGCGTCTGGGCTCGATGTGGACGTATGCAAGCCCTTTGCAGTACGGAATGGAGATGGCTGCCCCAGGGCACTTCGATCCTCAAGATCTCGTCAATATTTACAACTTCGACCTCGTTGATCCTGACACAGTGATCTATACCTTGATTGGACAGCATTCCATTGCCCAGTCCCTCTCGCCATATCTGCACAATACAGCCTTCAGGAAAATGGGAAAAAATGCCCTTCTTGTCCCCACGCCAGTCGATTCTTTTAGCGATGGACTTAAGATACTTGAGATGCTCGGCGGCAAAGGTGCTGCAATCACGGTGCCTTTTAAGGAAGATGTGCTGCCTTTCCTCGCCATCCACTCCACCGATGTAAAACGCATCGGCGCCTGTAATACTCTCGTGTGGCGAGATTCAGCCTGGGCTGGCTATAACACCGATGCGGATGGTTTCGAGCGCAGTCTTTTGGAATTTCTGGGCAAACAGGATATTTCCGGCTGTCGGGCGACATTGATCGGTGCAGGCGGAGCCGCGAAATCGATTGCGCTCGCTTTGTTCCGCAAAGGCGCACACGCGCTTGTTCTCAACCGGACCTACAGCGCCGGTCGCGACTTGGCAAGAAAATATGACTTTTCGTATACCCACCTCGACGACAGGGCGATCGATCAAATCTCCGAGTATTCCAATCTCATTGTGCAGGCGACAAGCCTTGGCATGAAAGGCGAAAGCGACCCGATCAATTTTTACGAATTCAAAGGCTCGGAAGCGGTATTCGATCTTATCTATCATCCTTCAAAGACCGTGCTATTGAAGCGGGCCGAAGCGGCGGGCTGCCGCACCATCAACGGCTATAAAATGTTGTGCTACCAGGCGGCAGGTCAGTATAAGCTCTGGATGAACGAGCCGCCGCCCGACATCTACGCGCAGCTCGAACAGCCCGAATCCTCATAAAGGGACCTGCCATACAAAACAAGACTAAAATCGAACCTGAAAATTGAATTTCAATCACTGCAAAGGAGGTCGGGATGCCAAAATCTGCGTTCGTCGCCATCATCGGCAGGCCGTCGGCCGGAAAATCCACTCTTCTCAACGCGCTGTGTGGCGCAAAAGTCTCGATTGTCAGCTCCGTCCCCCAAACGACGCGCAATGCGATCCGCGGCATCGTAACCCGCCCGCAGGGCCAGCTCATTTTTGTCGATACGCCGGGCTACCATATCTCAGAGAAAAAACTCAACCTCAAGCTTCGCGAGCTTGTCCTGCAGTCACTTTCGGAAGTAGACCTGATTCTCTATGTCATCGACGCAACGCGCGATCCCGGCAAGGAGGAGGAAGCCATCATTGAACTTCTCTCCAAAGAAGCCCGACGGATCGTCATCGCCATCAATAAAATTGATCATCCTGAAGCCAGGCCTCTCTCTGTCGAAGAATTTGTCATACCGCGCTTGCCGGACGCAAAGCGCATCTCCATATCCGCCTCGCAGGGCACGAATTTGAGCCTTCTCCTCGACGCGCTGTTCTCGCTCGCGCCCGAAGGACCTTTCTGGTATCCCGAGGAAATCTACACCGATCAGGAGCCCGTGTTCCGTATTGGCGAGATCATTCGGGAAAAAGCCATTTCGCACACACGAGATGAATTGCCGCACGCCATAGCCGTCGAGTACCGGGATTCTTCAAAGCGAGCCGACGGTGTACTGTTTGCGCGCTTTGATATTCTTGTGGAGAGGGATTCCCAGAAAGCCATTGTTATAGGGCGCCAGGGGTCGGTAATAAAGCGCATCCGCGAAGAGGCCGAAGCGGACCTTAAAAAGCTCTTCGACTACCCCATCAAGCTGCAGTTGCAGGTAGCCGTCGATCCGGATTGGCGCAAAAGCGATTCGGTGCTTTCGCGCATGATTTTTTAAATGCCTGGTGTATGAGCCTCGGCTCTTCCAACGCATTTCGGGACACTTACGGCGAGATGGACAGCACTTTTTTATAGCGCACTTCGAACCCCTCAATCCCCTCGGAGAATAGCGCATAAAAAGTCTTCTCAGCTTCAGGAAACACTTTTGTCGTTAGAAAATCGAGCTGCTCTCCGGTAAACGGCGAAAGCACATATCCCGCGATATCATCGTGATCGGGCCTGCCAATGCCAAAGCGCAACCTCCAAAAATCCCTCGTCCCAAGATGCCGTTCCAGGGAGCGCAAACCGTTGTGCCCGCCAAGGCCGCCCGAAAACTTGTAGCCAAAAGCGCCAAACTGCATTTCAAGTTCATCGTGCACCACAAGAATTTCTTCCGGCTTGCACCGATAGAAACGCGCCGCCTCGATGACGCTTTCTCCCGACAAATTCATGAATGTATGCGGTTTTAAGAAATAGGCCGTCCCCGGCCCCAAATCGGCCTGGGCAATTTTGCCCTTGAACTTCGAGCTCCACCGCAATTCCGCCCCGATTCGCGTCGATTCGAGAAAAAGCCACGCAACATTGTGACGATGGTTGTGGTATTCTTTTCCGAAATTTCCTAAAAATGCGCATAACCGTATCATGGTTGGCTCTTTCTGCTCGGGAATCCGTCGAAATGTCCTTTGAACTTCATAATGGTGTGCTTGCCGGACCCCGCGCCGTGACAGTCTGAACCATAGGTAAAGAAAAAGCCCTGGGGCTTCGCGATCTCGCGCACTAATCCATTGATTTTCGCGCTTTTGAAGTCGCTGTTATACCAGTACAATTCTACGCCGTCTATGCCTGCCCGCCTGAACCATCCAAGCAATATGCGCAGTTTTTCAGATTCCCGATACAGGAGGGCGATATCGTCATCCCACTTGTGCCCAATATGAGGAATCACCACAAAGCCGTTGTCTGCGTGGACTGCCTGAACCACCGTCGCAATATCCGGTTTGTCCAGCTTGTATTTTTTCAAAAGACCGCCGGCGAAAAATCTTTTTTTAAATGCTTTATAATTCATTTCCGGCAGGATGCACCGCTGCGCCTTCAAATAGAGAAACAGGTCAACCTTGCTCCAGGAAATCTCATTTGCGAGCCCATCGTTGAAGTCGAGGCCTGTTTTGTCTTTGAAAAGGTCCTGAAACGAAAGCTCTTTTTCGGGGTAAAGCTCCTGTGCCGAATCGAGAAGAAACTCGAGCCGCGCTCTTCGCTTCTGGAGCGATTCCCGAAGAAGACCCTTGGTCTGGGGTGCGCAGTCTCCAGCGTCGGAATTAGGGAAATAGGCTAAAAGTTCGCTCTTGTACTCAATTTGAGATTCATATACATCGATTTCGCAGGCAGGAACCGCCGTAAGCCCCCGCGATTCGCATGCGCGGGCAAACCGGGATACACCTGCCATCGTATCATGATCGGTGAGCGCGACCAGGTCGAGGCCCAGGCGCGCCGCTTCAAGAGAGATATCTTCCGGCCAGGACATACCATCTGAAAAACGAGAATGCAAATGCATGTTCGAAATCATTTGTTTCAGTATACACCACGGTACGTTACCCTTCCATAGAGGCATAGATATAGATTACAATTAAATCATGTTTCAGTTGACCGATGCCTCTCTTGAGCGAATCATTTTCGCAATGGAAGATCAGTCAAACGAGTTGCTCATCGATCTCGAAACAGGCGATTTTATCGAAAAATCAGAGTATCAGGAAGAAAACCCTGATACAGCCTCCGAGAGATATGTGGAACCGCCCTCCTGGGATTCACGGCGGGGCTTCGCGATTCTTGAAGCATTTGCGGCGACTGTCGCGTCGCCTCCTGAACTTAAATTGGCGCTCAACGCCGCACTGCGCCGCGGAAAGGGTGTATTCAAGGCCTTTCGGCAGGCGCTTTCAAACGATGAAATCCTCTCCCGTCGCTTTCAGGACTTTAAGCTTCGCGCCATGCGCCCCATCGTCGAAGAATGGATTGAGTCTTTGCAAGAGGAACAGCGCCTCGCAAGACTCAGCGAAGAACCTGAAGACATAGGCGATATTGTTGCCTCTGAAATTGAATTCAAAGTACTGCCAATCAAGGACATCCCTTTCAGGCTTGAGAATTTTCTCACTGACTATGCACAAGAAACCTTCACATCGCTGCCAGCGGCGATTCGTTCATGGTCGCTCTCGGTCTTGCTCGAGAAGGCAGAAGCCTCGAAAGACTCGATTTTTATTTCTTTTGCGACGGTCGATGGCACAAATCCGCTGATGTTCGGTATTTTTACGCTTCAAACTTCCAAGGCGCTGCCGCTCTGTGTCGTAGAGGGAGTATTCGGAAGCAAAGAAAGTGCCATGCTGAGCATCGATTGGCCGCTCGTCGATACCATTTCCGCATATGCCTCAAAAATAGGCACGGCGCTCATGGTGCTCGAAGGTCCGCTTTTCCCCTCACCAATATCCGAGGAGGCCTCCGCGCACGGGTTTGTGCAATCCGGCAGCGTGTTCTATAAAACGCTTTGACAATTTTGACAAATTCTGAGAAAATGTAAATCTTGTGAATATATGCTATGGAGGACTTATGAAAACTTGTTTTCTTTTTCCTGGCCAAGGAGCGCAGTATCCAGGCATGGCCAAAGATTTCTACGAGACAAGCAAGGCTGTCCGCGATCTGTTTCAGTCCGCATCGGATGCCACTTCAATGGATCTCAAAAAACTGCTCTTCGAAAGCGATGAAGAAACGCTCAGGCAGACAAAAAATACACAGATCGCGATGGTCACCGCCGAGGTCTCGGCGGCGCTCTCCGCGCGGGAGCACGGCATCAAGCCATCTGGCGCCGCTGGTTTTTCTGTCGGTGAATGGCCGGCGCTCGCGGAAGCGGGCGTCATAAGCCTCTACGATATGTTTCGTCTGGTCGCCGAGCGGGGCAGGCTGATGGATGAAGCGGGGAATCATGCCGGCGGCTCGACCATGACTGCCGTACTCTACCTTTCTCCTGAAAAAATTGAACAAGTGATACAAGAGGCAGGCTTAAAACATTGCTGGATAGCGAATTACAACAGTCCTGTCCAGTGTGTCATTTCCGGTACGGAAGCCGATATCGCCATTGCGGAAGAAAAACTCCGCCAGGCAGGGGCCAGACGCGTCATCCGTCTCAAAGTGTCGGGTGCGTTCCATTCTCCGCTCATGCAAGAAGCCTACGAAGCTTTCAGAGAGCTCGTCGAGGCGACCGCTTTTTCCGACCCAAAGATCAGCCTCTACTCGAATGTCACCGGCAAAAAAATGCTCACCGCCGCAGAAGCAAGAAAATATGCCTCACTGCAGATTATTTCCCCCGTGCGCTGGATCGACGAAGAATTGAACATCACCGCCGATGGCTTTGACCAGTGCCTCGAAACAGGCCCGGGAACCGTGCTCACAGGTCTTTGGAAAGCCTCGGGCTCTCCTGTTTCCTGCGTCGCGGTGGGCACGCTCGATGCGCTTGTTTCGTTCTCGCTTTAGCAAGGAGGCAAGGCCATGCGCGGACTACTGTCTGATCAAGTATGCATAGTTACAGGAGCGTCGCGGGGCATCGGGCTCGCGATTGCCAACCGTTTCAGAGAAGAGGGGGCTCTCGTTTACGGCCTTTCGCGCACGAAACCCCACGCGGACATCTCTTGGATTTCATGCGACATCACCGATGAGGCTTCGATAGATGCCGCAATCAATTCCATAGTCCAAAAAGAAAGCCGTATCGATGTCGTCGTGAACAATGCGGGCATTACACGCGACGGTCTACTTATGCGCATGAAAACCGAAGACTGGGATGCGGTTTTGACCGCGAACTTGCGCAGCGCTTTTCTTTTGAGCCGTACGGTTTCGCGTATTATGCTGAAACAGCGAAGTGGCTGCATCCTCAACATGTCGAGCGTGGTGGGTCTGCACGGAAATGGTGGTCAGGCGAACTATGCCGCCTCGAAAGCAGGGCTTATAGGCTTGACAAAGAGCCTCGCCAAAGAGCTATCCTCGCGGAATATCCGCGTCAACGCGATAGCTCCTGGGTATATCGAAACTTCAATGACCAGCGTACTGCCCGAAACAGCCAGGGAAAGCCTCAAGGCGGCCATTCCGCTGCAACGGCCCGGAACGCCGGAAGATGTGGCCGAAGCTGCCCTCTTCCTCTGCAGCGACAGGGCATCATATATTACAGGCGTTGTATTGAATGTCGACGGCGGCATGGGGATGTAATTATGAGTAAAAGAAGAGTGGTCGTCACTGGCTTTGGCGTCGTGTGTCCACTGGGAAATGATGTTCCTACTTTCTGGTCGAATATCAAAGCAAATAAATCAGGAATCGGGCCGATTACGATCATCGATTCCTCGGATCTTGCGGTAAAAATCGCCGGAGAAGTCAAAGGTTTCAACCCGGCACTGCGCATCGATCCAAAAGATTCCAAGAAAATGGACCGGTTTGCGCAATTTGCCGTGTATGCCGCCCTCGAAGCGCTGGAATCCGCACGGCTTCAAAAAGCCTCCCTGGATCCCGTAAGAACCGGCGTTTGCCTGGGCACAGGCCAAGGTGGTTCCAGTACCACTGAAGAAGCAGGAGTTCGCCTCGCGGAGCGGGGCCCTGGCCGCGTCCCTCCCATGACCGTCGCAAAAGGCCTTGCGAACTTTGCCGCTGCACAGATTGCGCTTTCGCTCGACATACATGGTCCGAACATGACGGTGGTCACCGCCTGTGCCGCAGCGACAGACGCGATGGGCCAGGCAATGCACCTCATCCGCGACGGACACGCCGACATCATGTTCTCGGGCGGTTCCGAAGCGAGCATCGTGCGCATGTGCATGGCGAGTTTTATCAATATTCAGGCGCTTTCCTCCAGGAACGATGAGCCGGAAAAAGCTTCGCGCCCATTCGACAAAGACCGCGATGGTTTTATCATGTCCGAAGGCGCGGGTATTCTGGTGCTTGAAGAATACGAGCATGCAAAAGCCCGCAATGCGAAAATCTATGCCGAAATCGCGGGCTTCGGCGCAACGTGCGATGCGCACCACCTCACCGCGCCCGATCCGGAAGGCCTTTGGGTTTCCAAAGCGATCGGGCTGGCGCTCGCCGACGCGGGCATGAAACCGGAAGACATCGACTATGTGAGCGCCCACGGAACCGCGACTCCCCTCAACGACCCCATTGAAACCAAGGCCATTAAACATGCGTTTGGCCAGCATGCCTACAAACTCAAGATTTCAAGCCTCAAATCCATGATCGGACACTGCATTGGCGCGGCGGGAGCCATTGAAACAATCGCCGCGATTCTTGGAATGAATGAGGGATACATTCATCCTACCATCAACCTCGACAATCCGGACCCGGAATGCGATCTCGACTATGTGCCCAATAAAGGCATTCATATGCCTGTACGCGCCTTCGTCAAGGAATCAATGGGCTTTGGCGGGCAGAATGCCGTGCTTGTCATAACACGGCCATGAACAGTCACTGGAGAACCCTGCCCAAAGAACTACATCTTCTCCCGGGCAACCCGCTGCTTCCTGGCGCCGTGGCGCATCCGCAAGGCGTATATTTTTCGGTTTTTTCGCGCCATGCAACGGGCATGATTCTGTGTCTCTACGAAAATCCCCATGACGATACGCCGACAGTATCGCTGCATTTGGATCCTGTGGGCAATCGTACTGGCGACATGTGGCACTGCTACGTTCCCAAGCTGAGAGCCGGAACGCTGTATCTCTGGCGGGCCGAAGGGCCCTTTGCGCCCCAGGAGGGCCATCGTTTCAATCCCAACAAAGTGCTCATCGATCCTTATGCCAAGGCGCTCACCGACGGCACTTTGGATCTTTGCTCCGCGCTTGCCTACGATGACAGTGCACCCGAAAAAGATCTCTCTTTTTCAGACGAACCAAATGATCGCTGTATGCCAAAATGTGTCGTCGTCGAGGACGATTTCGACTGGGAAGGCGATACTCCACTCAATTATCCCCTAAAAGACTGCATTATCTACGAAACCCACGTGCGCGGGCTTACCCGGTCTTCTTCAGCAAAAGCAAAACATCGTGGCACATATCGCGGTGTGGCCGAGATGATTCCCTATTTCAAGGATCTCGGCATCACAAGCCTTGAATTCCTTCCTGTCCAGGAATTCGATTCTTCGGAGCGGTTCAGGCGCAATCCCATCACCGGCGAAAAACTCTCCAACTATTGGGGGTATGCGCCCATCGCCTTCTTCGCTCCGAAGACTTCCTACGCTTTCCCTGAGGGCGCGGATCATGACAGCTTTGACCCCTCCTTCCCTGTCAAAGAATTCAAGTACATGGTTAAAGAGCTGCACAAATCGGGCATCGAAGTCATACTCGACGTAGTCTTCAATCATACCGCCGAAGGCAATGAGCTTGGCCCGACCTTGAGCTTCCGCGGACTCGACAATTCAATCTACTATATGCTCGCAGACGACAAGCGCTTCTATCGCAATTATTCGGGCTGTGGCAACACGCTCAACTGTAATCATCCGGTGATGCGCACCTTCATCAGAGAATGCCTGCGGTATTGGGTTGTCACAATGCATGTGGATGGCTTCAGGTTCGACCTGGGATCGATTTTGGGCCGCGACTCTCAGGGGAATCTGCTTCCGAACCCGCCCGTCATCGAATCGATCGCCGAAGATCCGATTTTGCGAAATACAAAGATCATCGCGGAGGCGTGGGATGCGGGCGGCGCATACCAGGTCGGTTCTTTCCCTGGAGGCCGCTGGGCGGAGTGGAATGACCGCTACCGCGACGAAGTGCGAAGGTTTTGGCGAGGTGATGATGGTTTCGCGCCGCCCTTGGCCACCCGCATAACCGGCTCAAGCGACCTGTATCTGCAAAATGGCAAGCGCCCCTTCCATTCGATCAATTTCATCACTTCGCACGATGGCTTTACGCTGAACGATCTTGTTTCCTACCACCAGAAGCACAACGAGGCCAACGGCGAACAAAACCACGATGGGCTTAACGAAAATTATGCATCGAATTACGGTATCGAAGGCCCTTCTGACGTGCCTTTCATTGAAGAAATCCGGAACCGGCAAGTAAAGAACTTTTTTGCCACTCTTTTGCTCTCAATCGGTACGCCGATGATCCTTGGCGGCGACGAATTCCGTCGTACGCAAAATGGCAACAATAACGCCTACTGTCATGATAGCGAGCTTACCTGGTATGACTGGAGCCTTTTAACACAGCACAGGGACATATATCGCTGTGTAAAAACTCTCATTGTCTTCCGAAAAAATCATTCTGCGTTTCGGCGCGAGGATTTTTTCAGAGGTCTTTCAGATGAAAGACCCCAGTCGGAGCATGGAATTGCCCATGCAGGCGGCATTGCCGGCACGAACCCGCCAATGGGGCCCGACGCATCGACCGCCCGACTCGCGGAAGAAACTCCTCCCGATATTCTCTGGTACGATGAACAGGGCAATCCCCCCCACTGGGAAAAACTTGGGAAAGTCCTCATTGCACGCATCAACGAGCATACAGTGGCGCAAAACCTTCGCCATTCCTACATTCTGGCCTTTAATGCTTCGCCCGAAGCAATACAAATTCATCTGCCCCACGATCATCAGCCTGACACATGGGGGCGTATCGCCGATACGTCCCTTCCTTCGCCCCATGATGTCGAAGAGGGCGACTATCTCGTGCTGTCTGATCAACAGGACTATGTCATGGCACCGCGATCCTTTGTTCTGCTTATCTCAAGCATTGAAGCCACAGAGGAAAATCCGGTCGCCTCTGGCTGAAAGAGGAAGCGAGGCCTCATCAATCTCTATTCGCTTTTGTTTTTGACATCGTATTGCCTTGCCAATATGAAATTTCATGAATATTTTATAACCTGTGAAAACAATTTCGGGCGCGGACAAGGCATCCTTCTTTCTTCGAAAGGGACTGTATGAGCTTGCGCACCACAGACCAGCCAGAGCGCTCGTCTTTTTGCGAAAATCAGTGGAATTGATTCCGCCATCCTGCGAAAGCGAACTTTCCAAGGCGCTGTATTGGCTTTCTATCGCGCTTATCCGGCTGGATCAGCGCGACCTCGCAGTCAAAAGCCTCGCCAGTGCGCAAAAGCTTCGTCGCCAAAGCTATGCCCGCAAGTTGTATGTCCGCAATGTCAATGCATACGGCATGATCAAGCGCCCTACAAATGAGCTCGATGATCTCTACGCATTTGTCAGCATTCAACTCTCATCGTATTTGCTCAAGCGTTCGAATCACCGATTTGGTTCGGAAGCCGAACATTCCGCTGTGCTCAAGCTGATCCTCGAGACCTGGAAACGGCTTAATGAAAGCGAAGAATTCCGAAATCTCGAATGCGGAGAAAAACTGCATCTCTTCAAAAAACTGAAAATCGATTTCCCCAGCTTCAGCGCCTACACCGTCGGACTTCGCTATGCAGAGCGCCAAATGTTGCGCGCAAATATCGACAATGTCCAGACTTGCTCCTGCGGTTCCGGCCTGCCCCACATGCAATGCTGCGGCCGAATTCGAGGCCTTTCGGAACTCTAGAAAGGCCTCGTTCAGCTACCAGGTTCCGTTAAGCCTCTCTTGTGTTTCATTTTTACACAATACTGGCCACTTTCCCAGACAGTATTTCAAAATGACACACTGAGGGCGTTTGACAAACGATCAGCGAGCCCTTGTCATAACCGTGGCATCTTTCAGAAATATATAATATATTATAATATATGAAATTATAAACTTCATTCAATTTTGGCATGCTTCTTGCATCATTAGATGATAAGGAGATTCAGATGACAGAAAAGAAAAGGGTCAGGGAAACACAGTTCAGTGCGGATTTTGACGACGAGAACGTGTTGTCCATGTATCTCCGCGAGATTAATCGGATTCCTCTCCTTTCTCGCGAAGAAGAGAATGACTACGCAACTCGCGCTGCTGCAGGAGATGAGCAGGCCAAGGCGATTCTTGCCAAAAGCAATCTTCGTTTTGTTGTCAATGTTGCCAAAAAGTACCAGAATCAGGGTTTGCCCCTGGCAGATCTTATCGCAGAAGGCAATCTTGGCCTCTTGAATGCGATTGATCACTATGATGTCACCAAGGGCTACCACTTCATTTCCTATGCTGTCTGGTGGATTCGCCAGGCGATACTCAAGTCCATTTGTGAAAAGAGCCGCATGATTCGCCTGCCCCTCAACAGGGCGAACGAACTTGTGCAGATCGAAAAAGCCCGCGCCCTGTTCGAAGGCGAGCTTTCCGAGGATGCGGAGATCCGCGAAGTGGCGGAATTCCTCGAAATGGAACCTGAGCATGTAAAAGACATTATCTCGATTTCCCGCGATTTGATTTCTCTCGACGCGCCGGTATATGACGAAAAGAATTCAACCACTGTGGGCGAGCTCATCGAAAACGAGCATCATGAAAGCCCTGAACAGACCGCGATTCAGTCAAGCCTGCGCGACGATATCAATAAGGTCCTCGGAACGCTCACCGTGAAAGAGCGTGAGATCGTCGAGTACCGATTCGGGCTGAACGGAAAACGCCCAATGAGCCTTAAGGAGATTGGCGATCGGATGCATTTGACTAAAGAAAGAATTCGTCAGATCGAGAAAGCGGCCTTGAAAAAGGTATCCGTACCCGAAACCATGGAAATTCTTCAGGCATACGTCGCCTGAAGTCTTTCCAACTTTGAATAATCCGCCTCGGCCACAGACTTCGGGCCGAGGCTTTTTTATTTTATACTCTGATGTATAATTTCATCCATGAATTCAAGCACTTACGCATCGTTCCCCGTGTTCGCAAAGCTGACAAAAAAAGCCATCTCTGAGAGAATTGCGGCCATTTTTCAGGAAAACAGGGCGATGTTCGGCAATCTGCCGGAAATGGGCGACAGGCTCGCCGCAGATATGGAAGACTTTGCATGCTCGGGAAAAATGCTCCGCGGCGCGCTCGCGTTTGTCGGGTCTCGACTTTTCAGGGGACAGGAGGAAAGCGCAAACGCGCAGACACTTTCGCTGGCGGCCGGCCTTGAGCTTCTCCAGGCGGGGCTCTTGGTTCATGACGATATAATGGACCACGATGAAAAGCGCCGCGGCAAGCCCACCTTTCACTTCAGAATCAAGAACTGGTTGGTGAACGACCATTTTCAAATTGACGAAAAGCTCGCCCTCGATATGGCCGAAGCTCAAGGCATCTGTGTCGGTGATCTTTTCTTTTTTATTGCCTGGCAAGAAATTACAAAACTTACGCCACAGGTCTCCTCTCTCGTTTCAAGAGAGCACGCAATAGTCACGCTCGCTCAAATGCGCGATATCGCAATGGGATATGACGAGCAATTCCCCGACATCGATGACGTGATCGACATGTACCACCATAAAACCGCCCGATATACGGTGGCCCTGCCACTTCTTGCGGGGGCTTCGATGTGCCAGAGGACGGATGCAGAGGTATTGCGGCTGCTCGAGACCTTTGGAGAAGCGCTCGGCATTGTATTCCAGCTACAGGATGACCGACTTGGGCTCTTCGGCAGCGAACAGTCCATAGGCAAACCTGTTGGCTCCGACATCAAGGAAGGTAAAAAGACACCCTACGTTCTCGCCATGCTGGACAGAATAAACGACGAAGAGCGGACTCGCTTCTACTCGATGTATAAATCGCCCAACATCGACTCGGGCGACATTGCATGGCTGCGCGGCCTTATGATAACAAATGGCGTGGACGCCTATATCCAGGAGATGATTGAAGGACATCTGTCAAGGGCACGCGTCGCACTTGAAGAGCTTTCGAAGCTTCTGACAGAGCGCGCAGAGTCCATCCGCCTCCTCGAAAGTTTTATCGACTATTCCGGGCAGCGAAAAAATTGAACAGGCCCTTCGGGCTCGGGAACAGAGAGATGCTGCAGTACTTTCTAATACGCGTTGCCCATTCAAAGGCCCAGCCTAAACGGCACGGAAAGCGCGAGCGGGACAGGCCTCTCCGCCTCGTCGCCCGAAATCGGATCACGGTCAGAAACGTGGAAGCAGCGCATCCCATCCAGACAAATCTGCGCGGAACCGCCTCCGTCAAGATTCACCGCGTCATCGAACCCTAAGTCCTCACAGATCCCCGCGAATTCGGCAAGCGAAGCGCCAGCACTGTCGCGCTCCCAGAGATCGCTATTTTTGTCAGGTCCGGCCACCCAGACGACAGCGGGCTTCCCGTTCCGCACGCCTATCGCCATGCGCGCCGCGCGCCCATGGTTCCAGTCGAGTGGATAGACCGTCGGCGGGAAAGGTACTCCCGAGTTCATATACATCGGGGCATGGAATCCTTTTGATTTTTCCCCACCAATGATCATCGCCGGGCCCGCCTGGACCGCAAAGCGCTCGCCCCGCCAGTTAGGATAAGAGAGCGTGAAATCATCCGGAAGCGACGAGCGTGAAATGTGGATGACAAAACCGCCTTCGGGGATATCGGTGCTACCGCCGGCAACACAGCCGAGAAGCCTTTTACCGACGATGACGAGGTCTATACCGGGTTGGGCGGGAGTCTTCGCCATATCGGGCCGGGAGTAGAATTCGCAGTTCTGGCCGTGGCGGTACACTTCTGTGCCGATCATGGCCGGCTGGGCTTTGATAGATCGGGTCCGAATCGAGACGCCGCCGTTCGCGGCTACGAGGGGGGCCTGGCGTCGGAGTAACGGTGGTAGTATCATACGACCGCTACAGTAAGGAGCGCGACAATGTCTAA
>Ga0074197_1001529_pt1 | contig 19231 bp, 11 predicted proteins | sample EPASupsiteSAE305_FD_64526 | JGI IMG/M metagenome (GOLD analysis project Ga0074197, IMG submission 64526) | Bioremediated contaminated groundwater microbial communities from EPA Superfund site, New Mexico - SAE3-05 reassembly with SPADES | ecosystem: Environmental > Aquatic > Deep subsurface >...
GGTGGGGAGCCGGATGAAGGGGCAAACTGTTTGAGCGCAGCGAGTTTTTGCCCCGCCGGTTCCGCACCTTGGCGAACGAGGCAGTCTCAGCGGCAGGGCTGCCCTTTCTTTTGTTTCTTTTCTTTGGGCAAGCAAAGAAAAGAATGCCCCTCCCGCAGGGAGACAGAGGGTGGAGATTGCAACCAAACAGTTAAAAATAATATTCCTTCGCCCCCCATTACCCTGACGATGGCGCTGGAGCGCCCAAGGCTGCGTTCCCACGCCGGAGCATGGGAACGATCACTCCAGGGGAGGCCGTCGTGGATGCGAGCGCACCTTGCTTGACGCTGCAGATTTCTCCTCGCGGTGCTCGTCGAAATTGACGAAACCGGAGGATGGCGCCCGGACAGACGAATAACCCACAAAAAACAGTCCAAACCCCGCAACCCAGACCAGGAGGCCCCCCATGAGCGACGCCACCATCACCCTGCAGATTGAAGGCTCCAAAGCTGAAGCTGAAACGGAAGCATCGGCCGGTTGGGAGGTTGAGACGTTCATCCTCGACGGGGCGGCGCGGGGCGCGGGCGTCCCCTTGCCCGAGCTTAAGTTGCAAGCCGACGCGGTGCTGGAACTGGAACTGGCCAACGGCACGCGCATCCTGGTGGCGGCCGGGGATGCGGAATCCTACCTGGGCGCTCCGGTGGGGCGCGGCGCAGACAAAACCGACGCGATCACCGTTGGCCAGAGCCTGCGTTTTTCCGGGCCGCGTCTGCCCGAGGGCGCGACCCGCGAGGGTTTGGGCGCCTGGGTGATCAAGGGGTTGCGCGTCTTCAGGCAGGGGCCGGCGGGCATGACCGCCCTGATTGCGGCCGGAACCTTCCAGGACGCGCGGCTTGAACATCGCAACGGCCTCTATCGCTGCGCCGGCGACCGTTTGAGCCTCAGCCCGGCGGCGCAACTGCCCGCCGCCTCCGACCCCAGCCTGATCTTCCTCCACGGCACGGCTTCGTCCACCGAGGGCAGTTTCGGCGATCTGTGGGCCAACGAGACCTATCGCCGCCAACTCGCTGACGCCTACGGAACCCGCATCTTTGCCCTGGAGCACCGCAGCCTCACTGAAAGCCCGATCGCCAACGCCCTGGCCCTGGTCAAAGCCCTGCCCAAGGAGGGCGTGGTGCGGCTGCATCTGGTCAGCCATTCGCGCGGCGGCCTGGTGGGCGAACTGCTGGCCCGGGCCAACCGCGTTGGGCCGGAGCCCTTCACCGACGACGACGTCAAGCGGTTCCTCGGTCAGGCCAAACGGCTGGGGCGCAAGGGGTTCGAGGCCGACGCCGAGCGGCTGCGCGAACTCAACCGGGAGATGTGCAGCCGTTCCATCCAGGTGGAGCGGTTTGTTCGCGTCGCCTGCCCGGCGCGCGGCACCACCCTGGCAGCGGGCAAGCTCGACCGCTGGGCCACGGTGATGTTCAATTTGCTGGGCAAGGGATTGGATTGGGGGGCCAAGGCGGCGCCCATGCTGGCGCCGGTGCTGGCTCCGGTTGCCAAAGGCTATGACCTGCTGCAGAATTTTGTTCGCGCCGTGGTTCGGGAGCGCGCCGACGCCTCCATTCTTCCCGGCCTGGAGGCGATGACGCCGGACTCGCCGCTAATCGACCTGCTCAACGCCCCGGACGTGCGCATCGGCCCGGCCTTGCACATCCTGGCCGGCGATTTTCGCGGCGACGGCCTGCTGCCCTGGCTGGGCGACTGCGTCAGCGAAATCTTTTACGGCGGCGAGACCGATCTGGTGGTCAACACGCCCTCGATGAGCGGCGGCGCAGTCCGGGCCCAGGGCGTCAAACAAAAAGCCCTGAGCGGCCCCGAGGTCCATCATCTCAGCTATTTCCGCCGCGACGAAAGCGCCCTGCCCCTGCTGGCGGCCCTGCGCGGCGAAGACAAAGACTTCGCCCTCCTGGACGGACCGTCGCGGATCGAGATCGACCGGGGCGGCAAGGCGACCAAGTTCAGAGACAAGGCCCCCATCGTCTTCCTCCTGCCCGGCATCATGGGCAGCCATTTGCGCATCGGCCGCAACCGCATCTGGTTTGAACCGGTCAGCCTGTGCGCCGGCGACATGGAGCAGTTGCAGATCAACGCCGCCGACGTCCACACCGACGGCTGGATGGACCGGGGCTACGAAGGATTGGCCCGGTTCCTGGCCGACAGCCACGAGGTGCGGCCCTTTGTCTACGACTGGCGCAAATCGCTGACCGAAGCTGCCGCAGATTTTGCCCACGAACTGGATCTGGCCGTGAAAGAGGCGCGCAACCGGGGCACGACGGTGCGCATCGTCGCCCACTCCATGGGCGGCTTGGTGGCCCGCTTGGCCCTCAAGGATCGCTGGGACGCCTTCAAAAGCCTGCCCGGCAGCCGTCTGCTGCAACTGGGCACGCCCAACCGGGGATCGCACTCCATTGCCGCCGTGCTGCTCGGCCGGGATGATTTTGTCCAGCTGATCGAGCACTGGTTTGACTGGAAACACGACATGAAGGCGTTTCTTGCCATTGTCCGCGACTTCCCCGGCGTGCTGGAACTGCTGCCCTGGGGCGAGCAGGCCGGCCCGGCCGACGACGGCCGCGACTATTTCAGCCCCGACACCTGGAGCCAATTCTTTGCCCAGGATCAGGACCCGAAACGGGATGCGAGTTGGGTGACGCCGGAAGCGGCAGCCCTGCAGGCGGCGCACAAAACGATTGCCGCCGTGTGCGCCGCCGGCCTAGATCCCGAATGCACCCTGTATGTTGCCGGCCAGGCGCCGACCCCGGTGGCGGTGCGGGTCGAGCGCGGCACAGTGGAGATTGGCTGGTCCGAGGAGGGCGACGGCCGGGTGCCGTGGAAGACCGGCATCCCGGCCGGCATTCCGGTGTGGTACGCCGACGTGGCCCACGGCGATCTGGCCGGCCACCGCGACGCTTTTGCCGCCTACCAGCAACTGCTCGAAACCGGAACCACCCGGCTGCTGCCGCGAACCTCCGCCGGCGCCAGCCGGGGCGAAACCGCGCCGGTCTTTCAGGCCCGAGCGCTTTCCGCAAGCGCGCTCTATCCCACGGCCGACGAGGTTATGGCCGCTGCCGCCGGCGGCGCCCGACCGGGACGCCGCGCCAAAGCCAAAGGCGAGTCGCCGGCAGTGGTCGAGGTGGTCCACGGCAGTCTGGCCGGGGCCGGATCGCCGGTGCTGATCGGGGCCTATAGCGGCCTGCCCCTGCGCGGCAGCCTCCAGTTCCTCGACCAGCACCTGGAAGGCCGCATGGAACGCGCCCAGCGGATCGGTCGTTTCCCCTGCCAGCCCGACGACGCCATGGTCTTTCGTCAGGCAGACGAGACCCGCACGCCCGCCGGCGCGATTGTGGTCGGCCTTGGCCCGGTCGGCGATCTGTTGCCCGGAACCCTGACCCTGGCCCTGACCCAGGGGCTGCTCGAATACGCCCGGATCAAGGAACAGCAGTCCACAGCCGATCCGGCCCGACCAGAACCGCTGGCGGTTTCGGCCCTGCTGGTCGGAACCGGATTCGCCGGCCTGACCGTCGAGGCGGGAACCCGGTGTCTGCTCGACGCCCTGCGGCGGACCAACCGCATCCTGCAGCAGAACGCCTATAAAACCCGCATCGGCCGCCTGACCCTCTATGAAGAAGTCCTGGGCCGGGCCATTGCTGCGGTGCAAACCCTGCGCGACCTGATCAGCGAGACGCGGTTTGCCGGCGTGGCCGACTTTGACGGCCGCCTGCACGACGGACGAGGCGGCTACTGCGGGCGGACGCTGGCCGGCGGCGGCCAGTCGGGCACGATCCGCGTGCACATCGAGGTCGAAGAGCAGGCCCTGCGCTTCACTGTGGCCACCGACCGGGCGCGCAATGTGGTCAACGCCGAGCCCAATCAACGCCAGGCCGTGGATGGCCTGATCCGCTGCGCCACCGCGATCACCCGCGACCAACCGGGGTTGTCGCGGGCCCTGTTTGAATTGCTGGTGCCCAACTCGATGAAAGAGGAGGTGGCGGACCTGCGCACCCTGATGCTGTCGGTTGATCCTGCCGCCGCAACCTATCCCTGGGAATTGATGCGCGACACCGATCAGATGGGCGAACCGCCGCTGGCGGCGCGGGTGGAACTGGTGCGCCAACTGGCCTCCGGGCGCGGACGGGGCCGAACCCGGCTGGTCGAGGCCAAACGGATGCTGGCGATTGGCGACACCCAATCGGAGCGGGTGGAATTGCCCGGCGCCCAGGCCGAGGCCAAAGAGGCGGCCGAACGCTTTATCCGCGCCGAGTACGAGGTCAACGCCCTCAACCGCGCCACCCCGCTGGAGGTGTTCGACGCCCTGTTCAACGGCCAGTACCGTTTCATGCACCTGGCCGGGCACGGGGTGATCAACGACAAGAAAACCGGCAGCACCGGCATGGTGCTGGGGCCGGACACCTTTCTCACCAGCGCCCAGGTGAGCAAACTCCGGCGCGTGCCGGAGTTTGTGTTCATCAACTGCTGCCATCTCGGCAACATGGCCCCGGACGCCAAGCTGGGCTGGGGCGAACTGGCCGCCAACCTGGCCACCGCCTTCATCGAAATGGGCTGCAAGGCGGTGATTGCCGCCGGCTGGGCGGTGGACGACCAGGCGGCCGCAATCTTTGCCCGCACCTTTTATGAGGCCATGTTCCGAGGGGCGCGTTTTGGCCAGGCCCTGTTGCAGGCCCGCTTTGAAACCCATCGGCTCTACCCGTTCACCAACACCTGGGGCGCTTTCCAGGCCTACGGCGACGAACGCTACTGTTTCCCCGACGTCGACGCCAACGCCGAAAACGAGACCACGGCTGAATATGTGCATCCGAGCCATTTGGTCGCCGATCTTGAGATGTTGGCCGCCCGCCTGCGCGACGCAACCCCGAACCAAAAAAAGGACTATTACCACAAACGGCTGATGGCCATTGAAAAGGCGGCCCGCGGATCGGATTTCCAACACGCCGGAGTTCGCGAAAAACTGGGCCGCGCCTGGGTGGAGTTGGACGACCCGGCGCGCGCCATCGACCATTACCGCGCGGCCCTGGCCTTTGAGGACGCGGCCTTGAGCCTGCACAGTCTGGAATTATTGGCTAGCCTGGAAATGGGGCGAGGGGCGACCCTGCTGGCCCAATCGAACAAGAACAAGGACGAGGACGAGGCGCGCAAGGCGGAGCTGCGGCAGCAGGGCAAAACCCTGATGGCGACGGGCAGGGAGCGGCTGGAACAGTTGCTCAGGATTGGCGAAACCACCCGGCGTTTGGCGCTGCTGGGATCATGTTGGAAACGCTGGGCTCAGGCGCATGCCGGGCAAAAAACCGCTAAAGGCGCCAAAAACTGGCTGACCGGGATGGGGAAGGCTTACTGGAAAGCCGCCGAGAACAGCCGCAAACACAGCGGCCAGTGGGACTGCAGTTTGCTGTTCAACGCCCTGGACACCCCCTTCCTTGCCGCTGTCTGGGGCGAGCGCACCCAATTCGACGCCTACGCCAGTCAACTGCCCGACCTGCTCCGAGCGGTGCAGGAAAGCAGCCAAGGTCGTGCTGACGACCGCACCGGCACCCCAGGCGAGTTCTTCCCTGCCCTGATCAAAGCCGAGAGCCAGCGAATCGACGCCTTATGGGCGTGCTGCGCGGATGATCGGACGGAACATCGCATCACCCAACCTGCGACGCTCGACAACCTGATCGCGCTGTACCGCGACGCGCTGGTCGCGGCGGACGGCGCGGCACAGCGCGGCACAGCCCTTCAACAGCTGCATTTTCTGATCGACCTGTTGCCGGAATCCGAACCGGGCGCGGCGATCAAAGCGGCGTTGCAACAGTTGCTTGCGGCGGTTGGCGACAGCCATGCGACGCCGGAGACGCGGCCGCCGAAAAAGAAACGGCCAAGCAAAGAACAACAGGACGCAGCATAGCAGCAGGCGCCGATTGAGAGGTCATTCCATTTCTCAATCAAACGAGGCCTGATTGCACACCGCAACATCTCGTCAAGGAGGGTGCGTCGTATCAACCCGCAGCCTGGATGAAGTGCAATGGAATCCGGGAACAATCACATCAAACCCCGGATTCCGCAAGCTGCATCCAGGCTACGGTCCGCCGGCCAGCTCTCGTTCTCTGGTGTCCAAGCGCCCCATGGGAACGTTTTGTGGGGCCAGCCAAAACGCTGCGTCGCCCCGGGAGGTCATTCCATCTCTCAACCAAACGAGGCCTGATTGCACCGTGAAACCTCGTTGCGGCTGGAGTGTTCGAGCGAAGCGGGCGATCTCCGGCCAGAGGGGATTGCGCCTCGCAACGCTCGTCGAGAGGAATCCGCCACCAACAAACAACACGTTCCATTTTTGCATTGGAACCGGGATCAGGCGCAGAGAGCAGAACCGCAATCACAGCAAACCCCGGATTGCCGCAGCAACCGGCGAGCACCCAAGGAGGAGACGATGCACAAAGCGATGCTGATGTTTCTGACGCTTTTCCTGGCCCTATTTCTAACCCTATTCCCGACCCTGGCTGCCGTCCCGGCCGGGGCGCAAACGGCTGTTCCGGCCCTTGCTCAGGCGGGCGCGGCCGCGCGAATTCCGCCGCGCGAAAATGCGCCCCAAGCGTGCGACAGTTCCCAGTTGCTGTTGCTCGCCAACAGCTCGCCCAGCGCGGATGCCGCCCAGCCCTCTCTATTTCGTTTGGGCGAGACCTTGCAGATCAGCCTGCGCGACGCCTGTGCGGCGCAACTGACCCAGGAGCTGGCGCAACGAGAGGTGATCGATGCGGTTCAACTGCGGCTCGACAACGTCGCTATGGCGAAATTGCCGGTCACCGTTTCCCAGGGGCCAAACCCAGGCGAGCTGATCCTCGCCTTTCATCTGGCGCGGGTTCCGCAGGAGGCGGAAAACAGAACCTCCTGGGATCAACTTCTGGGCAAAAAACACAAGAGTTTCGTGATGCCCCTGCCGGTGGCCCTCACCATCGGCGCAAAGCCTGCCTATGCGGCACAATCCCCTGCCCCGTTTCGCTTCTATGTGGCCACCGGCAAACAGGTTTTCTGGACGGCGGGAATCTGCCTGCTGTTGTTTTTCGCGAGCTTCTTCCTGCTGGTTGCCAGTCCAAGCGCCTTGCGGGATTCGCGCCACGGCCTGTACAGTCTGGGCAAAAGTCAAATGGCCTTCTGGGGGCTGTTGGTCATGCTGAGCTTTGCCGGCGTCTGGCTGCTCACCGGGGCCATGGAGCGGATTCCCGAACAGGTGCTGATCCTGCTGGGGATCAGCGGCGCCACCGGGCTCAGCGCCATTGTCATCGGCAACAACAAGCAGGCCACCCAGGCTGCCGCAAACGTCCGGCCTCGGGCGACGCAAGGTTTTTGGCGGGACATCTGCAACGACGGCGCCGGCCTCAGTTTCCACCGGATGCAGGTGGTCGCCTGGACCATTTTTTTAGGGCTGGTCTTTGTTCGTTCCGTTGTTAACGTCATGTCCATGCCGGAATTCCCGGAAACCCTGCTGGTGCTGATGGGGATCAGCAACGGGGTCTATCTCGGCTTTAAAATTCCGGAACAAGTGTGAGCGCCCGCGCCGTTTGCGCCCCGGCGTCCATCATCACATTCACCATCACAGAAGGAGCAAGCGAACATGAACGTTCTCGCCGTCAACGGCAGCCCGAGGAAGAAATGGAACACCGCCACCCTGCTGGAAAAGACGCTTGAAGGAGCGGCCGCGCAGGGAGCGACCACCGAGTTGGTCCACCTCTACGATCTCAACTACAAGGGCTGCTCCAGCTGCTTTGCCTGCAAGATGATCGACGGCCCCAGCAGCGGCCGCTGCGCCATGCAAGACGACCTGCGCCCGCTCCTTGTAAAAATCGAGACCGAGGTCGATGTCCTGATTCTGGGATCGCCGATCTATTTCGGCCAGATGACCGGCGAAATGCGCTCGTTCATGGAGCGTTTGTTTTTTGCGCCGTTGATCTACAGTCAACCGCCCCGCTCGGTCTTCCCTCGCCAGATCAAAACAGCGGCGCTCTACACCATGAACGTCGGCGAAGAGACAGCCAAGCAAATGGGCTACGAGGCAATGTTCAACTCCACCGAGGTCTGGCTGAGCCGGATCTTCGGCGTCGAGGCCGAGACCTTCTGCTGCTTTGACACCTGTCAGTTTGCCGATTATTCGAAGGTGATCATGGAATACATGGACCCGGCCCACAAGGCGGCGCGGCGGGCCGAGGTCTTTCCCCAGGACTGTCGACGAGCCTTTGAAATGGGCGAGCGGCTGGCGAGCACGAAATAGCCTGGACTGCGTGCCATCGGACGGACGCCTGATTCCGTTTGTCAATCAAACGAGGCATGATTCGCACAGCACAACCTCATCGAGGCGGGGGCGTCATTTCGATCAAATATATCAATATCATATATTTACGAATTAGCCCGTGGCGAAATTGCTCCTCGCAGTGCTCGTCAACAGGACAGACTCCCCAACCCGTAGCCTGGATGCAGTGCAACGGAATCCGGGAACACATCACATCCCCCCGGATTCCGCAGGCTGCATCCGGGCTACGGTCGGCCATCTCTCGTTCTCTGATTTGCATGCGACGGATGAGAGCATTTCGTGGGGCCAGCCAAAGGCCTCGTATTTCGAGCCAAGGGAGGAATCTCGGTTCTTGCCTGCGAGGTGCCCTTTGGCTCGAAGGGGCAAACAAACGCGTTGCATTTTTGAAATAGAAGTACAGCCTGCCAAGTAGTTAAAACCTACAGGAACCCTTGCCCTATGCACATCTCAACCGAACTGATTGCGGCAATCGTCAACCAACTGGCGATCAACCCTTGCGGACTGCACGGCCTCAGCCATTGGGCCAGGGTGTATGCAAACGGCCTGCGGCTGGCCGAGACCACCGGGGCGGACGCTCGGGTGGTGGAGCTGTTTGCCCTGTTCCACGACAGCCGACGGCTCACCGAGCAGGCCGACCCGGACCACGGGCCGCGCGGGGCCGTGCTGGCCGAGCAGTTGCGCGGCGTTGTCTATCAGCTTGACGAGCAACCGTTCCAACTGCTGCTCGCCGCCTGCAGGCTCCACACCGCTGCACGCACCCATGCGGACGTGACAGTGCAGACCTGTTTCGACGCCGACCGCCTCGATCTTGGCCGGATCGGCAAAACCGTGGACCCGCAGTTCCTCTGCACCGAGGCCGCCCGGAATCCCGAGACGCTGGCTTGGTCAACCGGGCAAAGCACCGCCGGAATCGTGCCGGACAACCCCATCGGCCGGGCCCTGCGGTCGCTCAAACCGCTCGGCTATTGCCATCTGGCGGGGGAGAACGGACCGCTTTAAATCGCCTTGCCCTTGAACTGGCTGGCGTAGAGGTGATGATAGACGCCGCGTTGCCGCAGCAGTTGCTGATGCGTGCCCTGTTCAACAATCCGGCCCTCGTCGATCACCACCACCAGATCGGCGTCGCGGATGGTCGAGAGGCGATGGGCAATGACAAAGCTGGTCTGCCGATCCATGATCCGCAGCAGGGCTTGCTGGATGCGGGCTTCGGTGCGGGTGTCGACGCTGCTGGTGGCCTCGTCCAGCACCAGAATCAAGGGCCGGGAGAGGATGGCACGGGCAATGGCCAGCAGCTGCCGTTGCCCCTGACTGAGGTTGCCCGCCCGCTCGGACAGGTTGGTGTGATAGCCGTGGGGCAGCTGGCGGATGAAATGATCGGCGTCGGCCACCCTGGCGGCCTCGACGCATTCCTCGTCGCTGGCGGAAAGCCGCCCGAAACGAATGTTCTCCAGCACTGATTCGGCAAACAAAAAGGTGTCCTGGGGCACCAGACCGATGCGGCGACGCAGGTCGGACTTGGCAATGGCGCGCAGGTCGCGGCCGTCGAGGGTGATCCGGCCGGCGTCGATCTCGTAGAAACGGGTGAGCAGGTTCATGATCGTGGTCTTGCCCGCGCCGGTCGGCCCGACCAGGGCAACCGTCTGCCCCGCCGCCACGGCAAGATGCATCTCCCGCACCACCGGATGGCCCGGTTCATAGCCAAATCCCACCCCTTCAAAACACACCGCGCCCCGGACGCCGTCCTCGGGCAGCGCCAACCCCTCGTCGCCCTCCGGAGGCGTGTCAAGAATCTCGAAAATCCGTTCCGCCCCGGCCAGGGCCGCCTGGATGGAGTTGTAGATGTTGGCGAGCAGACGCAGCGGCTGGATGAAATTCTGACCGTAGCTGATAAAGGTGGCGATGACGCCGATGGTGACCAGTCCGCGCAGGGCGAGCCAACCGCCCAATCCCGCCAGAATGACGACAAAAAAATTGCCGAGCACCCCGGTCGCCGGCATCAGCAGCATGCTATAGTTGTTGGCGTAGACCCCGGCCCGATAGACCCGCTCGTTTTCCTCGCGAAAGGCGGCCAGCACCGAATCGTTGCGGCCAAAGGCCTTGACCACCTTCTGGCCGCCGATGGCCTCCTCGGTGACTGCATTGAGGTTGCCCAGCCGCTCCTGCAGGTCGCGGTAACCCTTGCGCGTATAGCGGGCGACAAAGCGGGTGAAGCCGATGATCACCGGAACCACCAGCACCGAGGCCAGGGCCAGCCGGCAATCGAGCGCAAACATGGCGATCAGGATGCCGCCCAGGGACAGCACTCCGGCAAGCAGGGTGGTGACGTTCTGGGACACGGCCTGATTGACGGCGTCGATGTCGTTGGTCAGCCGGCTCATCAGTTCGCCCGCCGGCAGGTGATCGAAAAATTTGAGCGGCAGCCGCTGGATGTGGGCAAAGAGGTCGCGGCGCAGGGTCTGCAGGGCCTGCTGGGAAACAGACGACATCAACCAGGCGGTCATCGCCTGAAAACCGTTGGCCAGCAGATAGACCAGGAACATCCACAGGACAATGCGCAGCAGCCCCTCGCCCTGACCGGGGCTGATGAATCGATCAATGGCCACGCCCATGAGATACGGCCCGGCCAAGCCAAACAGGGTGTAGGCGATCACCCCGGCAAACACCAGGCTCAGGCGCAGTCCAAAAGGCCGAAGAAAGGGCAGCAGCCGCGCCAATGCGTATTTGGGATTTTTGGCCGTCTCAATTCGGCCCACCGCCCCGGGTCGCGGCGGCTCCAGCCCCTGACGCGCCGAGGTCGGGGCCTGCTTCGGCGACGCGCTCATGGTTGCTCCTCCTGCGCCCGGAGCGCGTCCAGTTCCAGGCCGTTGCCCAGCTGGGAGGCGTAGATCTCCTGGTAGATGGGACAGCCGGCCAGCAATTGGTCGTGGGTTCCCTGGCTGGCGACCCGTCCTTTCTCAAGGATGACGATCCGGTCGGCAGCCAGCACCGTACTCACTCGCTGGGCCACCACCAGACGGGTGTGCTGGAACGGCAGCCGCGCCAGGGCTTCCTGGATGCGGGTCTCGGTGTCCACGTCAACGGCGCTGGTGCTGTCGTCGAGAATGAGGATGCGCGGCCGGGTCAGCAGGGCGCGGGCAATGGCGATCCGCTGTTTCTGGCCGCCAGAGAGGTTGCCGCCGCGTTCCTCGATCCGGGTCTGATAGCCCTGGGGCAGTCGGAGGATAAAGGCGTGCGCCTGGGCCGCTTCGGCTGCGGCCTCGACTTCGGCGTCGCTGGCGTGCGGGGCGCCGTAGCGGATGTTGTCAGCCACGGTTCCGGAAAAGAGGATGGTCTCCTGGGGCGTTACCGAAATCAGTGAGCGCAGGGCCGCCTGCTGCAGGTCGCGGATATCGACCCCGTTCAGGCGGATGCAGCCGCTGGTCGCCTCATAAAACCGGGGAACCAGATTGATCAGGGTGGTCTTGCCGGCGCCGGTGGCCCCGAGGATGGCCAGGGTCATGCCCGGCTCGATAGTCAGATCGACGTCGCGCACAATCCATTCGCCGTTCTCACCGTTCTCGCCGCCGTTGCCGTAGCGAAAACTCACCCGCTCGAACTCGATCCGCACCGGCGCGTCGGCCAATCCGGCCTCGGCCAACGACAGGGCATGCTCCCGATCAACCACTTCCGGCTCCATGACCAGGAGATCGCCCAGCCGCCGCGCCGAGGCAACGCCGTTGGCCCAGGCGCTGGAAAGCATGGCCATCATCGCCAACGGCGTCAGGGTGGTGAGCAGGTAATTGGTGAAGGCCACGATCTGGCCCACGGTCAGCTCGCCCCTGGCCGCAGCAAGACCGCCGGACCAGATCACCGCCACCATGCCCGCATTGACGCACAGGGTCAGCAGCGGCGACATGGCCGACATAAAGCGGAGAATGCGGATCGAATGGCGGGTGAACTCGGTGTTGGCGGCGGCAAAACGCGCGCCCTCGTGGTCGGCGCGGACAAAGGCCTTGATCAGCCGCACCCCGGAGACGTTTTCCTGGAGCACGATGTTGAGACGGTCGAACTTCTGCTGCACCAGCAGGAAAAGCGGTTCCATGCGGACGATGAACCACCATATCACCCCAAGCGTCAGCAGGATCAGCGGCAGCAGCGTCAGGGCCAGGGACGGGCTGGTCCGCACCATCAGAATAAAACTGCCCAGCATCAGCAGGGGCGCGCGGGCGCCGATGCGGAGCGAAATGTTGACGATGCGCTGGGCGGCGGCGGTGTCGCTGGACAGCCGCACCATCAGGCCGCCGGTTTTCATCCGGTCGAGGTTGCCGAAACTGAGGCTCTGAATCTTGAGAAACACCTGGTCGCGCAGATCCCGCGCCACGCCCTCGCCCACCTTGACCGAAAGGAAATTGTTGCCGACCGCCATCAGCATGCTGAGCAGGGAGATCAGCAGCATCAGCAGGCCGGTGTGGACCACCACGTCCTGATTCTGGGCGCGGATGCCCTGATCAATCACCCGCTGGATCAGGCGGGGAATCGACAAATCGAGGAACACCAGGGCCGTCAGGCAGAACCAGGCCAGGGCGACGGAGCTGCGATACGGCCTAAGCAGGGGCAGAAACCGACGCAGGAGCGGCATGTTGGCGGATGGGGACATGGCTCCGATAGGAGTTTCTCTTGAACGAGTTGAAGGGGCAGCGGTTCAACCCGCCGCGACGATTGACCGGGCGATTGTACACCCATGAATTCCAGGCAGGAAGCAGGAAAATGCGATCACCCGGCGGGGAAAGCCGAAATTTTCCTAGGAGGCTGCGGGCGACCGGCGGCAAAGGCGTTTTTCCGCCTTTACGGTTAAGTCTTTGCGGCTAGCCTTTACGACTAGTCCACCCACCAGTGTTCGCCGGCCACCAGCGGCCGGATACGCCCTTCGGGGACACCGGCCGCCCGCATGGCCAGGTTGAGATCGCGCAGCGGAACGTCATAGCCGGTGTCCGCTAGTTGGAAGGCGCGGTGGTGGGTGGGCAGCATCTGCGGCTGGCCCAGATCGTCCCAGGCCCGGATTGCCTCGTCGGGATTCATGTGCGCATACGACATAAACCAGCGGGGATCATAGGAGCCGATGGGCAACACCGCCAGGCGAAACGGGCCGTACTTGCGCCGCGCCGCGCGGAAAGAGTCGCCGCCGCCGTAGCCGCTGTCGCCGATGAAATAGACGGCGCCGCCGGGGGTGGACAGGACAAAGGCGGCCCAGAGGGCGCGGTTGCGATCAAAGGGGGTGCGTGCCGACCAGTGGTGCATGGGTTCGAGATGGACGGTCAATTGCGGCGACACGACCACGCTTTCGCCCCAATCACGGGCCTTTGCCCCGGCCTCGGGAATGCGGCCGTGGATGACGGCGTCGTTGCCCAAAGGCGTGATGATGCGGGGATGATCGCGCCGCCAGAGCCGCTCAATGGTAGCCAGATCAAGATGATCGTAGTGGTTGTGGCTGATCAGCACCAGGTCAATCGGCGGCAAATCCTCAAAACGGATGCCCGGCGGATGGACCCGTTTGGGTCCGATCCAGGTGAACGGGCTGGCCCGGTCCGACCAGACCGGATCGGTGAGGATGTTCAACCCCAGGGTCTGGATGAGCAGGGTGACGTGGCCGACAAAGGACACCCGCAGCTGGTTGCCCGCCACCCGCTGCGGCGGCTTGTCGGTGAACGGCAGTTCGCTGTACTCGGGCCAGGGTTGCGGCTGCCGCGTCCAGCGCCACTTGAGCACCTCCCCAAACCCCTTGTCCATCGGTTTGCCGGGGTTAAAATACCGCTGCCCGTCGAAATGACCGGACACGGGGCTTTTATGCAAGGAGGGCGTGGAGGAAAAGCGCGGCATAAGCGTCAACAGCAGACAGAGGAAGAACAACAGAAAAAGTACGCGCAGCACGGCGGGCGCCTCGATATTTCTGGATGAATCGGAGCCTCCCCTTGCCGGGAGGGGGTGGCGGAAACTCTAAGCGCAATCCGCAAAAAGACAATTGATTCCATTGCACAAGCAAACACCGCGCAGATGAGCTGTATCCGGTTCGAGTTCAAAAACCCGCATCCTGGATTCGTTACACCGACCCAACGTGGAAAAATCCCTGCCCCCTCCGCATACGACCGCCAGCGGGATCGTTCCCATGCTCCGGCGTGGGAACGAAACGCAGACGCTCCAGCGTCCCTTTTCTTGCGATGCTCCGCCTTCATGGTTCAAGCCGCCCCAAAACAAACAGCACATCCCGTTGATCCGGACGCCCCCACATCTCAAGGACGCCGGAGCGTCCGGGGCACGTTCCCACGCCGGAGCGTGGGAACGATCCTCCGAGGCAAGCAATCCTGAAAACACACCGCAGTCGCCAAAAAACCGCGCCCTGCACTGTTACACCGGCCCAACGTGGAAAAAACCCTGCCCCCTCCGCAACGCCCGCCAGCGGGATCGTTCCCATGCTCCGGCGTGGGAACGAAACGCAGACGCTCCAGCGTCCCTTTTCTTGCGACGCCCGCCTCCACTGCCCAAAGCCGCTGTTATTCGGGACGCTGGAACAGCGGCGCGTCTCCGACCAACGATCATCGCTCCCCCTGCCCCCGAAAAAAGGTATAGCAAAAGGTTCCGCCGGCGGCCGCCTTCTCCAGATCGCGGATGCCCTGGTCCCAGGCGGCCGCGTCGATCATTCCCTGGGCAATGGCCTGCTCGCGCACGCCGCGCACCATGGCGATGAAGGTGTTGCGGGCGAATCCCTCGATCAGGTCCGGCCGGGAATTGTCGACGTAGACCATGCGCGGTTCGACCTGGGGTTGCGCAAATCCGGCCTCAACAAGCAGCGGATAGAGCCTGCGGCCGATCAGACTGTCGCCGCCCATCCCGGCCTGGAATTGCGCCAGACAGTCGACCGTGCGCCGGGCCTCGGCGGTTTCCGGGTGGCAATAGAACGAGCCGTGATCGCCCTCGATCACCGTGATCGCGCCCCCTGGCTTGAGCAGGCGTCGGAGCCGCTGCAAGGCGCCGGCCGGATCGGCAAGATGCTCTAGGACAAAGCAGACAAAGAGGTGGTCAAAGGTGCGGGCGGCAAAGGGCGGCTCAACGATGTCGCCCTGCTGCAATTGCACATTGCTCAGGCCGTGGGCGGCGATGGCCTGCTGCGCCGCGTGCAGCGAGGGCGCGGAAATATCCATCGAGACAAACTGGACCTCTGGATGGGCGGCGGCCAGAAACACGGTCTGGCAGCCGACGCCGCAGCCCGCCTCCAGCACCTTTGACCCTGCGGGATACTGAAGATCGCCATACAGCAATCGGGCCAGGGTAGCGGCCTGATCCCGCAATCGCACCGTCTCCTGCTCTGAATAGCCGTGAACATACTTTCCCATAATCGCCTCCTGGTGGGGATTGTTGTTGGCGGCGACTCTACAACCCAGCGGGCCTAGGCGTCTTGTACGGAATTGCGGAGTTGGCCGGGCGTGTAGCCCATTATCCGTTTGAAGGTCCTGGTGAGATGGCTCTGATCGCTGAAGCCGGTCTGCGCCGCGACGTCGGCGATGGGCAGGCCCTGGTCGAGCAATGCTTTCGCCTTGCGGGCCCGCAGCTGCATCAGCCAGGCGTGTGGGGTGAGCCCGGTCTGGCGGGCAAAGACGCGGATGAAATGATAGGGGCTGAGGCAGGCCACTGCGGCCAGGGCCCCGACGGAGAGATCCTGGACAAAATGGGCGTCGAGAAAATCGATCACCCGCCGGATGGACGCCTCTTCGCGGCCCGCCCGACCGATGATTGGCGGGTCGTAGGTGTGGCGGGCGATCAGCCGGGAAACCGTGGCCAGCCACAGAGTTTCCTTTTCCAGCCGCGCCGTCTGCGGATCGCTGAGTTGGCTGTGCGCCTGCCGGATCAGGCCGGCAAGATCCGGGTCATCGATCACTCCGGCGGTGAAAAAAGGCAGCGAAATCGGCCGTCCGAACACCTCTTCGCCCATCTGCTGCAGCACGTCCGCCGAGAAATAGAACATCCGGTAGCTCCAGCCGCCTTCGGCGGCGGCCTGGCCGGTGTGGACCTCGTCGGGATTGACGGTGTTGATCTGTCCTGCCGGGGCCACCACGTTCTCGCCCCGGTAGTAAAAACCAAGCGCCCCCTGCTCGATCACCCCGACTCCGTAGCCCTCGTGGCTGTGCCGGGGGAACGTGCGGGTGCGAAAGCTGGCCCGCAGCAGCTGGAGGCCTGGCAAGTCCGGGACCGAACAGATTGCCGCATTATCGCCGCCTGCACCTTCTGCCGGGTTGTGTTGCCGCTTCACCACGCGCCTCTCCTCCTCACGGATGCATCCGCCATATTGACCAGCCCACCGCCCATCCAAATCGAAACCAATTTGCCGCGATCATGCCCTGTGCGGCCCGGCCGTGCAACAACAATTGACATTCCGTCCCCCATGGGCCATCATGGCGGACAGGCCAAATCGCTTACGGCCCACGACGTTCCGCCGAGCCGCCGACCACAGCGGCGGCGGCCCCCCTTCCCTTTTGCCCGCCACACGTTCACCCATGTCCGCCAAAAATCGTTTCGTCACCTTAATCAGCCTGCTGTTGCTCGCCGGCTTCCTCGCCACCTCTCTGGTCAGCTACTCGGTGTCGGTCACGCTGCTCAAACGGGGACTTGCCGACTCCATCCTGCCCCTGACCAGCGACAACATCTATTCGGAAATACAGAAGGATCTCATTCGGCCGATCTTCATTGCCTCGATGATGGCCTCGGACACCTTCCTCCGCGACTGGGTGCTTGGCGGCGAGCAGGACGTCGACCGGCTGACCCGCTATCTGGCCGAAGTCAAAAGCAAATACCAGACCATTGCCAGCTTCTTCGTTTCCGACCGCAGCGCCAACTATTATTACGCCGGCGGCATCCTCAAGCAGGTTCGCCCCGACGAGCCGCGCGACGCCTGGTATTACCGGGTGCGTGCGCTGCACGAACCCTACGAGCTCAATGTCGACCGGGACATGGCCAACAGCGACGCCATAACCATTTTCATCAACCACCGCGTCGACGATTACAACGGCAACTACATCGGCGCCGCCGGCTGCGGCCTGTCGGCGATCACGGTCGCCCATCTGCTGACCACCTACGAACAGCGCTATCAACGGCACATTTTCTTTGTCGATGCCAAGGGCGCCGTCACCTTCTCCACCAACAACGCCAAGGAGCAGCAACCCCTTGGGGAGATTGAAGGGTTGCGCGCGATTGCGGCGGAAATTCTCAGCAAGGAAAACGGCTCCTTCACCTATGTGCGCGGCGGCGAGACCTTTGTGCTCAACACCCGATACATTAAGGAGCTTGGCTGGCGACTGCTGGTGGAACAATCGATGGAACCGGAAATGCGGCTGCTGCGCAAGACCCTGCTGATCAACCTGAGTCTTTGCCTGGTGATTGGCCTGATCATCCTGACCTTGGTGCAGCGAACCATTGCCAACTATCAGCAACGGCTCGAGCGACTGGCGGCCACGGACAAACTGACCGGGCTGCACAACCGCCACTCCGGCGAGACCCTGTTCAAACAGGCTCTCAGCGAGGCAACCCGGCAGCAATCAGCCCTGTCCCTGATCCTCGTCGACATCGATCATTTCAAGCAGGTCAACGACCAACACGGCCATCAGGCGGGGGATCTGGCGCTGGTGGTCTGCGCCCGGATCATCCGCTCCTGTCTGCGCGAATCGGACATCGTCTGCCGCTGGGGCGGCGAGGAATTCCTGGCGCTGCTCAAAAACTGCGACATTGAGGCCGCCTTTCAGCTCGCGGAAAAGATACGCACAACCCTGGAGCGCGAAACCCTGGTCTGGGGGACAAGCGAAATGCATATCCGCTGCAGCCTGGGCGTGGCGCAGCGGCAGCCCGACGAACAGCGGGAAAGCCTGATGACCCGAGCGGACCGGGCGCTGTACCAGGCGAAAGACAACGGCCGCAACCAAACCGTGCGCAGCAACGCATGAACGAGGCGGGCTCCGGCTCCGTTTCCTCGGCCATAAACCTAGCCGCCTACAACAGCATCGCAGACCAATGGGACGCCGCCCGATCCACCCTGTGGGGACGCGAACCGTTCTATCTTGATGTTTTTCTTGCCGGCATGCCGAAAGGCGCTCAAATCCTCGACGCCGGTTGCGGCTCTGGACGGCCAATGGCGGAACATCTGCTTGCCCGGGGATACGCCGTGCTCGGGATTGATCAATCCACGGCCATGCTGGCCAAGGCGCGGGAGCGTTTTCCCCAGGGACAATGGCGCGAGGCCAGGCTCGAACAATATCCTTTTGCCGATCCCTGCCGCGGCGTGCTCTGCTGGGACGCGCTGTTTCACCTCGAGCGTTGTTTTCACCAACCCATCCTGGCCCGCATGGCCAACTGCCTTCCGCCCGGCGGCCGATTGATGCTTACCGTCGGCGGTTCGGCCCATCCGCCCTTCACCGATTCCATGTTCCATCAGCAATTTTTCTACGACTCCCATTCGCCCCAACAGGTGATGGCCATGTTGACCGCACTCGGTTTCGCCCTGCGCCTCGGCGAGTTCATGAATCCGCCCACCACCGGCCGCGACAAGGGACGATACGCAATCGTCGCCGAGAAAACGACGGGCTGGCATCAGGCATAAGGCGATTTTTCCATAAATATTTCGGGGAAATTTGACAACCCCCTAACATTTTCTATATCTTGAACAAAAGGCTGCTTTTTGCCGACGCCACCCCCTTGACCATCGCACAACGCCCCGGAGGAACCATGCTCAACCGATTTTCAGTCAAAGGCAGGATGTATCTTGTTATCCTTTCGATTTTCTTTCTCTTTGGCTTAATGCTGTGGTTTGCGGTTGCCAACAGCCACAAGGTTCGGGACATGGGCCTTTCGAAGACCGGCGAGGTGATGCTTGCGGATCAAAAGGCCAAGCTGCAA
>Ga0074197_1001534_pt1 | contig 19177 bp, 30 predicted proteins | sample EPASupsiteSAE305_FD_64526 | JGI IMG/M metagenome (GOLD analysis project Ga0074197, IMG submission 64526) | Bioremediated contaminated groundwater microbial communities from EPA Superfund site, New Mexico - SAE3-05 reassembly with SPADES | ecosystem: Environmental > Aquatic > Deep subsurface >...
AAGGCATTGACTACTGGCGCCAATCTGTTCTTTTCTGGCCGAAATATCTCCCGTGACTTACCGGTGTCGTACATCAATAGCAAGAATCATAATCCGTTTACTTGGGCTATCGGCATACTTGATTCTTTGCGGATGGTAGCCACTGGTGGCAAGAAGTTTGACGAAGAGGGATATTACAGGCTATATCAGGCAATGGGGAAAGGCATCCATTCTTCAGCGGGCGCTACGGACAGAAATGTATTAAGAGAAACTAAGCAGTCCATCATGCCGGGGTACTGGGATAGAAGCAAAAACAATCCTATATCCTATGCCTATAAAACTGTAAACGCTGGAATAGCAGGACTAGAAAGCATTACAAGTGCAATCGAAAACATACCTCGTGCCGCTGAGTTTAAGCGTGTTCTAGGCAGTAAAGAATTTGCTGATTATAGCAAAAAACTGGATGCGGCCTCTGGTGGCAGCGAAGCAACGGTAAACTTTAGTAGGCACGGTTCATTAGGGTACACCTTGGATGGCATTATTCCTTATTTCAATGCAGCAATTCAAGGCCTAAATAACTTCTCCAGGGCTTTTGCGAAAAAACCAATACCTACCATTGCTAAAGGGTTATTTGCGATAACCATACCCACGGTGACATTGTTCCTGATCAATCACGACGATGACGACTGGAAGAAGATGAGCCGGATTACAAAGGATAACTACTTCCTAATTCCTGCTGGCAATGGCAATGACGGTAGAACCAAGTTTATAAAAATTGCCAAGTCCCGTGAATGGGGAGTAGTTTTCAGTGACACGGTAGAAAGATCCTTGCAGGCATTTGTAGATAATGATCCAAAGGCATTTAAGGAGTTTAAGACGGCGTGGCTACAGAACTTTGTCCCTGCTTACCGACCGATATTCGCACCACTCTATGACGTAACTGCAAACAGCGATTTTGCAGGCAGGCCAATTGTAGCAAGATACATGGAGAACTATTCCCCCGAATTGCAGTATGATGAAACTACCAGTGCATTTGCTATTGGAATGGGAGAAGCATTGAAATTGTCGCCTAAGAAAATAGATTATCTAATGAGAAGTTATAGTGGTTTTATTGGACAAATGGTTCTCCCAGCTATGTCTGAGGGTAGAGGGCAAGGTATAGTAGATAGAGCTTTAGAGCCAGCCAAGCGTTCTTTTGTTGGTGACCCGTTGTACTCCAATGACATTTTGAACGACTTCTATGATCGAAAGGATTTATTGGATGCTGCGGAATCTGATAGGAAACTAACTGGCAAAAAGAGTGTTAATTATAACAATTCTCAACGCTTATCCTTCAATGATGCGGCTACTAAGATAGGGGACATAAATAAGCTAATCCGCAAAATAAACGCTGACAAGGGTATCCCGTTTGACCAGAAGGAAAAGCTGGTAGAAAAGAAGAAAGCTGAGATGTTGGCGATAGCTAAGGCTAGGCTGGATAGATATGATAAGCTGCACCCTTAAACGGCCTTGTGGTAAGCATAAAGAAAGCCAATGAATAAAAGGGAAGCCACTATGGCTAACCATGTCACTATATTATTATTGGGGAAGATGTTAATAAGAATGAGCCCGATTATTACCAAAACAGTCACAGTAATATCAAAATACTTCATTTTATCACGCTCCATTGTTTAATTATATCCTAATTAAACGTTTTATATGAAGGACATTATTTGTCAGCAACCATCTATTCGGTAGGGCGGTTCCTTTTTAAGGGCCGCCTTTTTTTATGGGAAAGGAGAATTTATAAAAAGCTCAATGGTAAAAGCAGGCAACCTTCCAGGGGGTTAGGAAAGCTCCGCGAAACCACCGCGATGCTAATTACGCCTGCAAGTTCAGTTTATCACGGCGGGTCAAATACAAAATTTTCCGGGGGGTGTATCGATTGTCTGAAGATTCCAAATGTGCAAGGGTGGAGGAGCAAATTAAAACGTTATTTGCGGGACAGGAACGTCTTGAAAAACAACAACGAGATTTTGAAAAAGAAGTCAGAGATACAGTTGGCGAAATTTACAAGGAGATCAAAGCTATACGAGATCAATTTGCTAACCGCTTACCATTATGGGCCACCATGCTAATTGGTGCATTAATGGCTCTTTGCGGTTGGTTCGCAAAGTAAGGAGGTATTTATGGACTTTATAACTAATTCTGGTTGGCTACCTTCGCCAAAAGATGCGAGGGATTATCCATTAAGCGCAATAGTGCCGAAACCGATGGGAGTAATTCCCGAAAGAGTATCATTAGAATCTCATGTTTTACGGATTGACAACCAACTAAGTAAGCCTTGGTGTGTTGCTTTTGGAGTTTGTAATTCAATTGAATTTGCAATGAGAATGAGAGGAATTGCTGTTCCTGAAGGTGGATTTTCTAAGGCATGGCTATATGCTCGTTGTAAACAATTAGATGGCATACCTAATCAAGAAGGTACTTTCATTAGAGTAGCCTTGGGTATAGCACTTAACGAAGGGTTATGCCCCGATTATCTCTGCCCAACTGCCAAATACTTGCAAGAATCTGCTTTGCCCGCATTAACTACTGTAATGAAAACGGAAGCTGCCAAGTATAGAATTAATGCTTATGCAAGGCTTCAAGATGCAGAGGGATATGCGAGTGCTGATTTAATTAATCAAGCAATTGCTAATCAGCAGTTTGTTGTTATCGGCTCTTGGGTTGAACAAGATAACTGGCTTGATGGTGACGCCTATATCACTATTCCTAAGGGCAATATATTGGGTGGACACTGTACGTACCTGTTTGACTACGATAATAGTGAGTCTGCCGTTGGTCATATGGGCTTTGACGGTGATGCTAATAGTTGGGGAACAGAATGGGGGAACAACGGCAAGGCTAATATGGCTCACGACTATATTAATTACCGCGATTTGGATGGGGTGCCAGCACTTCAAGAGGCGTGGACATTTACCGTTAATGGTGCGGTTATAGATGCAGATACGTCTTGCAAGGATGGCTACCTGTGGCTAAATAAAACCGTGGCCCTGCTTGATGGAGTGGAGGTTACCTTGGATTGCGCGCCTTTGGTTGATAACATCAAAAACCGTGTCCTAGTTCCCCTGAGGTTCATGGCTGAACATATGGGGTACAAGGTAGAATGGGATAGTTTGCTTAAGCAAGTTCACTTCTGGAAATAAGGAGGCACATATGGAGATTTTACAAGCTCCCAGCCCCAATTATACCAAATGGCGGGCAGGTAGGGTTCCGATAGCAATAGTGAACCATATAACCGCAGGTCTTTTCCCTGGCTGCCTAACATGGATGCAAAACCCGGGATCCAAGGCAAGTTCACATTACCTTATTACAAAAAGGGGATTAATCTATCAATTGGTTCAGGATGAAGATACAGCTTATACTTCTGGTTTTGCCAGAAATCCAACATGGTCTTTATATGATGGTAGCAACCCAAACTACTATACCTTGAATATTGAGCATGAGGATCTAGGGCCAGAACCTACAACCGAAGAACAATATCAAGCTACCTTGTGGCTACATAAGCAACTGATAGCTAAGTGGGGCGTACCCATAGATAGTGAGCACATTATTGGCCACAACCGGATCGATACCATTAATCGAGCAAATGACCCTGGGAATTTCCCCTGGGATAGATTGTTTGCAGATTTATTGAAAGGGGCGAACGATATGCCAGAAGGGGCACAAGCAGCTAAGATAATTGTTGGCGGTAAGGAGTACCCGGCCTACATTAAAGGGGGCCATGTTTACTTTGGGCAAGGTGTGCCAGTACATGAATTCATGCAAGCTGTTCCCCGAACACTGGATTGGAACAGCGAAAAAATGACATTATTTATTAAATAAGGGAGGAATTATAATGAGAATCTATTGGTTGAAAAGATTAAGAAACAAACCGTTTTACATGTTTCTTGCGGGACTCGTTTACAAGATACTGCAGGATAAGGGAGTAGTCATTTCCCCCGAACAGTGGAGCTTCTACATTGACGCAGGGTTATATCTGCTTTTGGCCCTAGGGATTATTGTTGACACTTCCACTCCTGGCATTGGAGACAAAGCAGAATAGGCGGTGGTCTAGTTGGAATCATTAAGATCATCATCCCGCTGTTAGTGTTTCTGTTGGGTATTTTGTATTCACTTGTCAAAGAACCTAGCCGAGCGGGGGGGGCCGTCCCGCCCGGTGAAAAGGAGTCGGTCATTTTTTCCCTTCCCCTTTTACTCTCGCGAGTAATTCAGTAATATTGGTGCTTTGAAGCCCCTATTCATGCGTTTTACTTCGGCATAGCGTACATATTAGCGTATGAATGGGGGCTTAAAGCGTACTAATCGGCGTACGGTTGGTTACTCTCCTGAGTTGGAACTTTCAAGTCCTTCAATAATATCATTAATAGTTTTTTGGTCTTTTGCATCCGGTTTAACGTCCCATTCTCTTTCATAATGGGCTACTATATTCCCGTCTTTTTTGACGGTTAGTTTCGAGATTCTTCCATTGTCTATTCCATGGTCACTAGGCTCCTCATACACTTTTGCACCCCAATCGTATCCTTTATAATTGCCATCGTAATATGGATTGAATGTTAGCACCGCAGCAATTAGCAAACCTGCGATAGCTGCTGCAGCAGGGTTAAATAAAATTAAAGGCATCTTATCACTCCTTTATAATCCTACTCCGGCCATCCCAGCTATAGCTGAAACAGCTTTATAAATTACGCTAATAACTACTCCTATGCAGCTGAACACGGTTACCAATTTAATCATAGCTGCTATCTGCCCTTGACCTAATGCGCCGGCAACTGTACTAGACAGAGAACCAACAGCAGCAACACACACCAATTGTACGATTGGCTGACCAGCTCCACCGGTCCCAAATGTTTGCCCCATCGCTCCACCAAATGTGTATACCATACAAACCCTCCTTATCCCGCTAAACATTGCGCGATCGAACTGATGCAACACGCCACCGTTACTAAGACAATCATGCTGCCTATAGGCTTCTGGTCTACTGCAACAGCTGCAACATATCCGCAAACGCCTATTCCGGCAATCAATACCACCTGGGCAAACATAAGACCCCATGGGATATCAAAAAAGCCATTAATATGATCAAAGAATGATAAAACCTCTGGCTCAAAAGTCTTTTCGGCTATCGGACCGATTGCCTGCTCCTGCAGCCATTTCAATGTGCTTTCCCTCACTGTTAGAATTTCTAGCATCCTTTTATAACCTCCCCCTTAATATCATCCAGATACTTAACGATAAAATTCAGATTATTTTTATTACTGGCTTCTACTTGCCCTGCTATAAGGTTTTTTCTATTGGGGTGGACTGTTACTATTACCACGGCAGGAAACGTATCTGTAAGAGCGAACCACCAGCGCCCACTTAACTTATCTTGCTGATCAAATAGCTTATTGTACTTTTCGATCTTATCGAAGGCGTTTGTGTTTCTATCCATTTCAATAAAGGCGAATCTAAACTTACCGGTCATGTTGTTTTTGATGCTGGCGAATCCATCACATCTTAAAATCTTATAATCCTGTTCGTATGACCAACTATGCAACCGTTCCCACGATGCAATCTTTTTTAAATGCCATAGCCTTACCCAGTTGGTAGCGATTAGGTGTTTTATCATGCCCGGTGCTTTATCGGTTACATAATAATAGAAACAATCCTCACCCCGACCCCGGTTTAATTTCCCCCTACGGTATAGTCTGAGCAAGACTTCCTGCGCTTTCCGCTGCCCATATTCCATATTGAAGTACATAGCTTGCACTTGCTGAGCATCGAGCGCGCCCCATTCTTCAATGGTCTGCAGTATCAGCTTATCTCGCTTTAAGCCTTTTTGTCTGGGGTTCTCGCATCGGCTGATCGACATTCACTTCCCACCCCCCAACTGATCTTCCTTTCATGCTTTTAGCTAATGCCTTGGCTTTTGCATGGGGCAGCCACATCGTTTGCACTTCTTTTTCATTCATTCCGAACTTCCAGATGGCTCTCCCCTGAATCGCAGGGAGCCATGCAGCTGCACTACAGTTTTCGCCTAAAATCACACGGGATGAAATTTCGTCCGACATTTGAAAACATAGTCTTCCTATGAAATTAGAGCGTGTATCACCGCTGATTACTTTGGTCGATGGCCTCTGTGTGGCACAGACTAAATGTATGCCCACGGATCTGGCCAGTCGCGCCAAACGATCAATGAGGGCCATAACCGCATCGTTGTTACACTCCGCTAGTTCATCAACAATAACCACGATGTATGGCATGTCTCCCGAAAACTCTTGTATTTTTACCGAATCGGCTGCTTCAAGAATGTCGAGCCTTCTGTCCATTTCATCATTAAGTGCCTGTAATATTGCCAAGGTTTCGCGGTCGCGCTTGGATAGCAAACACAGGCCATTTAGGTATCCAAAGTCCAACCGTTTATGATCGACCACCACGATGATCACCTGGAGTCTAAGAAGTGACGCTATCAAGGTATGAAGGAAATTACTCTTACCCCAGTTGGTTGCTCCACCAACCAGCAGGTGAGGTATTACAGCTAGGTCCACAACCTGCAAGCCACATTGATGTATTCCGATTGGAACCGGCAGGCTCATTTTTGCATACGGCGCAGGATCCCATCCATACATAACTTCATCAGGTAGACTTCCATGATAAACTTCCATCTGCAACTTTCCGCCACGCCAAAGCATCTCAATTCCGCTGTTACAACTATCCTGCAATGTTTCCTTATCACTCTTAACCTTGGCAAAAGAAACACCTGGCGGCAACTGCCATGTTAGATGCCAACCGTATTCTGTTTTACGCTTGGCGCATATCACCGGCTTAGTTCCATCCTTTTGCTCGTAGCCGAGATTATTGAAAGCGTCCTGGATGAGTGCGGGCACCTGGTTATCCAGGTAGGCTATTTGCTTGCCGAATATTTTTATCCGGTCTAGATCTTTGCCTAATACATTCAGGCCTGATCGGTGCCGTATAAGGTAGCTCATGGAAGCTATAGCCTCTGTCAATACGGCTTCTTTTTTCTTACGCAATTATTTCACCTCCTTGAGCGTACATACGCTACATATATATGAGGTAAAAAAATAGATATGTGAGCACAAAAGTGAGCATTTGGGAGTAATTAACAATATTAATGCGCACAAAAAAGCCTCTCCGTCTTAGAGAGGCTAGGTTTTGCTTTGGTGAGCCATCCGCGACTCGAACGCGGGACGCCCTGATTAAAAGTCAGTGCATACTTAATTTGGCAATTAAAAATGATAAATTTTATTAAAATATAATAACGCTTGTCCCAATTTCATGGCATTTTTAAATGCGCCACCTTTTTAAGGTTTTTATATAAACTTATTAATTTTATTGGTTTTATTCGTCTTTGTGAGCAGTTTTGTGAGCATTAATGTTCTCCAGAAGTCCCTTTAATACGGAATCATCAAGCCATTCAATATATTGCCTCATTGCTTCTAACTGAGTATGAATATATATTGCAGTTGTTTTGTTAGTATCTTTAGGGCCATGACCCAACACATCTGTTATCATTTTATCACTGGCTCCAGCATTGTGCATAGAGCTTGCGAAAAAGTGCCTACAAGCGTGGAAGGTGGGTTCCCCAGGAAACTCTAAATCCTTAACAATTTTCGTAAACTTGTCAGTGAGATAGTGGGGCAAATAGGGACGGCCATCTTCCCATGCTAATATATACTGCTCGTCATTATACTCCTTTTTATATACAGCCTTATGATCTTCCTGGTTCTGCTTATGCCATTTCAATATTTCAGCAAGCCCCGGCGTAAGCGGGACGTATCTTTCTTTTTTATTCTTGGTTGTCCCCAGAACATGCTTGCCATTTTCTTTTTTTCGTGACTTATGAATAAAAACTGTCATTTTATCAAAATCAACATCGGGCCAACGTAACCCACAAGTCTCCCCGGCCCTGGTGCCGGTCATAGCCGAAACGATAATTGCTATCTGCATTTTGGTATCCGAGTTCATTATGATATAGGCCATCTGTTCAGGCTTAAATTCAAATGGTTTAAAATCGGCCTTTTGTGGCGGTTCTACTGCGGCTAATGGATTCATGCCGAATGGTAGAATCCGATCCTTTACTGCACGGTTATAAGCTGCATGGAGTATTCTGTGATGATATAAAACCGAAGTAGAAGATAACCCTTGATCTAATTTGCGATTATAGTATCCTTTGATTTCAGCTGGCTTAATTCGATCAAATTGTTTTTGCCCAATTATATCTTTAGCTATATGAACCTCTATGGTTTCCTTATAGCTTTCATAAGTTCTAATCGCCAGTGTACGCTTTTTATGAACTTCCAACCACTGCAACATAAATTGCTCCAAGGTCATTTTGCCTTTTGTTGTAATGCCCATTTGGTAAGCTACTTTTAGTCTAGCTTCTTCCAATCTAGCCTCTGGCTTTGTTCCGTAAAACATAAAGGTTTTTTGGTGCCGTTTATTGTTTTCGTCTTTTAATTCTATGACTATTTCCCAGCCCTTGCCACGTTTACGAACACTCATTGCGCCCTTCCCCTGCTATTAATTATTTTGGTTTTTTTGCGACATTATTCAAAGACTTTCGACCATAATGTAATTTTTCATACTCACCTATATTTAGGACATTCAAAGCCGACTTTAAAGATATTCTTTGCATTAAATTTATTGTAAAAGCATTAATTGTCGATAAGTTATTGCAGGATTTATTAAGTTTGTCCGAGAAGAACCATTGTTTACTTCGTAGTATTAGTAATATAATAAATTAAATACAGAACATATGTTCTTATTTAGGAGATGGAGTAATGGATAAAATAAAGTACATTATAACAAATCTGTCCGGGTTTAAGTGGGTTAAACAAAATGACGGCGTTTATCTGGTAAACCCGTCATTTGAAGAAGAATTTAAAAAATTATTTTCTATTTTTAATAATAAGATCAATTAATTGATCTACATCTTCTGGCGAAATACCATAACGAGTGCATTTTTCGTTTACGTCTGCATATGGGTTGCGATCGTCTATGACTGCATAGGGAGTATAGTCACCATTTCTTTCATACTCTTTAATTGCAGAGTCGCCGGGTGATAATTCCGATAATAATTTATAATTGTCATAATAAAAATATAACTCGTCTATGCCCAGAGCAGAGCACAATTTCTTGACGATTTTGTCACTAGGTTGTTTTTTGCCATTTTCTATTTCGCTTATATACCCCTGTTTAATCTCAGTTAGCCTATAGAGATCAGTCATGGACAGATTTTTGGCCTCTCTCAATGTTTTAAGCTTCTGCCCTAAAAATTTCACTTAAATCCTCTCCCGTTGTCAAATCTTCCTTCTTCTCATTATTGCAAAAACCTCACGATTTCACCATTTGCAAATACTGGAACTTATATCTCAAAATTACATTCTCTTTCAGCAATAATTATCCTTTTCGCTGAAAGATAAATAATTTTAAAATATAGCTAAAAGCTATTGACAAAATTAGCTCATGGCTATATTATTAGCTTAAAGCTAAAGGTGGTGATAAAGATGCACAAAAAAATAGCTATAAAAGATGTAGGTAAAACAGTTCGAGATATTCGTGGGGATCTAACTCAGGCCGAGTTTGCAACCTTGTTAGAAATATCTCAGGGATTTTTGTCAGAGATCGAAACCAATATTAAAGAGCCTGGAAAAAAGACGGCTCGTAAATTAGCAGATTTAAGTGGCTTACCCGTAGGCACTTTTTTTAACTAGAGGAGATTTAAGTAAGGTTTTGGGCAGGGTCAGAACGGGGGATGACGACACTGCTCAGGATAAAGCAACTTAGACAATATAAAAATTATTCTATTCGCAAACTATCAGATTTAACCGGCATTCCCAAAAGCACTTTAAATGATCTGGAGAACAACAAGGTCATTCCCAAAGAACAGGATTTAGAAATCATAGCCAAAGCATTAGGAGTAACCCAAAAAGAATTATGGAAAGGAGACTGAATATGCCACGGTACCCTAAGAAGCAAAGGCCTGTATTCACTGATTATTCAAGTTTACCTGTCGTTCTTAAGACGTGCCACATTGTTGATTTAATGGACTGCTGCGAAGCTACCGCAATGGAACTATTTCGCCAGTGGGATAAGAAGAAGCTGCTTACAGTAGTTTGGTGCGGCAACTCTCCACGAATTAACCGAGATGCCTTTTTACACTACTTTAGCGGAGGTATATTATCCGGCCCCAATAGAGATAAGGAACAGAAGCCCCCGCAGGCTATAGGACTTTGATATTAAGGGGGAGGGGGTTAGCCACCCGGCCCCAGCGGGGAGAACCAGAACCAGGCAGCAGGGGGATGAATTATCAAAGAGCGAGGGGAGGGGATAGGTTGTCTTACATTTTCATTATAGGCAGGGAGGAGGGATGAAAACAGTGCCCAAAAACGACCCCTTTACACTCTCCTTAAAGAAAGACCTCAAAGAAAAAGGGATCACGCTACAAGAAACGGCAGAAGCAATATGTAAGAGTTGGAGCCAGTTTAGGAGAGAGTACAGAGGAAAAACAAAGTTAGGAATAATGCCAGTGGACACGGTAGCAAGTTTAGCTCAGGAAGGGCTAATAAGCGAATCAACAATAGATACCTACTGGCAGGCAGTTAGAACAGAGCTGAGATTTAAAAAAGAAAAGCCCTGCTGGAAGCAGAGCCTTATAAAAATTGCAATTTCATTATATCACAAATTTTAATAAATCAATATCCGGCCCCGGTTAGTGTTGGATGACCGGGGGCCATAACAAAAGAAAGTGAGGCGATAGCATGAGAGCTACCGGCATTGTAAGAAAAGCAGATGAATTGGGACGTATCGTTATCCCTAAGGAATTGAGAAACACCATGAGTATTGATGAAGGGACTCCGCTTGAGATATTCACCGGCAATGGTCAAATAGTATTACAAAAGTATCAGCCCGGCTGCATCTTTTGTGATGGATTCGAAAATTTAACGGACTTTGCGGGGAAGCAGATCTGCCCGGCTTGTATAGTGGCTTTAAGCAACAAGGTAAAGAAATCGGCGTAAATAACATTCGGGCGGTGGCGGAATAGGTAGACGCTAGGAAAGTTTCAAAAGTGAGTGTGCATAGCTTGCGAGTAATTCTTTTCGAGGGAGTAGCTCAGCCAGGTAGAGCAGGGAGCCCCCCGAGCGATGGTTCAAATCCATCCTACTATGCCGGGTGCGAATCCCGGCCCGCCCGACTCAAAGAAAGCGAGGGGGTACCTGATGACAGTAGATAACCCCATGATATTACAGGAATGGACCATCAAGCGTGACGATCAGTTTAATGATGATGATCCTAGATGTGAACCGGAATATAACGAATAAGGAGGATTATTTAATATGAATATGGCAGCACCACAGGAGAATAAAGAGAAAAACAGTCTTGCTGAATTTGCTAACTTGGGGGACGGAGCGGTCTTTATTAAGAGGACTGCCTCTGGAATTATAAAATCAGTCAAGGGGAGTATCCTTCTTCGCGAAGAACTAGGCCAACTGGCGGAAATAACCCCTGGCAAAGTCATGATCACGGCTAATGGCTATAACGAAATGAACAAGATAGCCAGTCTGTCGATTATCACGCCCAAAACTTTAACCCTTCCCAGTGGTGATATAGTTGTAAATCCTTATCCCATTATAGATCCAGCGAGCAAGACTATCGAAAAAGTCTGGGTTAAAAAAATGGCCGTAGGATTTAGCCCGATAGGCAATCTAGTTATCACCAGTTCAACCCTTCTATACGATATCACAACCTATTTTCTTCAGGACCTAGCCAAAAAAGTTCAGTATAACAAGGATGCTGGAAAAGTAACCATGGGCGCATTGCTTACCGACGATGATCTTAAAAAAGGAACTTTCCATCCCATTCAGGGAGACCTGGGCATTTGGGTTGATTACACCCACAAGGAAATCCTTAAAGCTTTAGACACGTTCATCCAGAACAAGCTCTTCGCAGAACGAAAAGCTCAAACTATATGCGAACGCAATGTAATGAAAAAACATCCTGCCTTATCAACTGTAAATGTCCCGGCTCAGGGGCCAAAGGGCAAGTCTATAGCTAAGGTAACCGTAATTGGCTTCTGCCATGACTTCAATGAACAAGAACTTCTGGATCTGGCCGAAAAAGCCGAGAGCGCCGGAGAAGATTTGGAAATGGAGAACGGTCAAAAGGTAGAGGTAATTGATGTTGACAGTACAATTACCGGTGATGATATAATCGCCAGCTCAGATGATGAAGAACAAGGGCCGGGTGAGAATTCAGACGCTTCATCGGGTGAAGGGGGGGCTAGATTTTAATGCAGATAAATGAAATTATCATGCACGGAATTAAAGGTCAGAATACGGTGCAGCCTCTCACTGGTAAAGATATCTTCATTGGGCATAACGGAGCAGGAAAAACCACTCGTTTACAGACCCTTGGCATATCCATGTTGGGATATTGCCCTGGCGAGGGGAAGACTCCAGCCGAAACTTATAAGCTGGCTACCGAGAACGAAATGGAAGTCGGCCTAGTTTTAAATGACTTCAATCTATCAAGAATATTCCAGCGAAAAGCAAAGCAAAAGAAAGATGGGTCAACGGAAATATCTGTTAGTCAAGACATAAGGATTTCCCCTAGCAGAGGGGAGAAAACTCTTGCTCAGAAAGAAGCCCGGATTAAATTAGAGTGCGGCGACTTTCCATCGATGCTGGACTTTCAACAATTCCTTGATCTTTCAGATTCAAAGAGACGAGATTTTATTTATAACCTTTCGCCCATATCTGCAGATTCATGGAACCGTGAACGTGTTTATGAATATCTGGTGGATCATTTACTTCTTCCCGACTTAGAGGCAAATGACCCCGATAAGTACAAAGTTATGGTTACATTAATTTCCGGAGCCATGGAACAATATCCTGCCAGTTATGATGTTCAAGCCGGGATACTTTCAATGTTGGAATGGGCCAAAGCTAAGCAAACGCATTGGAACGAGGAAAAGAAGAATGCTCAGGGCGCTGTTAAGAAACTGTCTGATCTAAAGAATGAGATACAGCAAACTGATCGGAATATCGATACCAATAAAAAGGAATTAGATGATTTGCAGCTGCAGCTGAGCAATGTTAAAGCGCAGATTGCTGGAGACACCGAGAAGGCTAAAGCTATTGAGAAACGTATGACCCGGTTAGATGAACTTAAGAAGTCCATGACTGAGTTGAATAATTCTCTTTCAAAGCCCCTTGATTTATCACACATTGACCAGCAGCTTGGCACAGAAGAGGCCAAGATAAAGGTCATTGATAATACTGCTCAGGTTGCTGAATTGCAGAAGCAACTTGAAGCAAACAGTACAGAGTCGCTTCGACTTCAAGCAGAAGAACGCAAAAAATACGAAATTCTGGTTGAATGCCGTACTCAAATCAAGACCCTTAATTCTCAAACCGAGCATATAGTTAATCAAAAGGGTATATGTGTAATATCCCCATTAATTGGGTGTAATAAGGATTTTGCTCCGTTCGTTCAATGGGCAAGTAAAGAAATCGAGCGGTTACAACAGCTAGAAACTACAACCCAAAATGAGCACGACAATATTACTCGGAGTCTCAATGCTTGTGGAGATAAGGCCAAAGAGATAAACAAGCAGATACAGGAACTTAACACCAACGGAACTGAACAGCAAAAGATTAACGATGCAGCCCGTAAGGTCATAGCCGAACTGAAGCAAAAGAAAGTCGATGAAGAGAACGCTCGGGCAAAGCTGTCTGATAAAGTCAACAGTCTCCAGGAAGAGTACGACAAGCTTCAGGCTGAACCAGTTGAGCCTATTGCTCCGATAGATATTCTGGAAAAACGCCGGGACGGATTACAGAGCCAGATTGACTCTCTAAAGCCTAAACTGGACGACCAGCAAAAGGCAAAGACTACTCTCAGCAATATGCGTTCTTCAATGATTGATTCCAAGGAAGCTACTTATTATGCGGATAATTGCAAGAATCTGGTTGAAACTCTTGGCCCTAAAGGCCTACAGGGGGATCTGGTCAAGGGGATACTGGAACCTATTAGGGGGTCCATCCAGGAGAACTTGATTCGGATGAATATATACAATGACTTCTACTTTCAAACCCTTAGCGATACTGGTAGGGAAGTATTCCAGTTTGGATGGATCAATGAAAATGGTCGTCATGTTAATTTTGATGTGTTATCTACCGGAGAGAAGATACTGCTTCTGTCCGCTATGATGGTAACCCTTATGGATAGATCCCAACCACCGTTAAAGGTCCTGGCCATAGACAATATTGAGAACTTAGATCGAAATAATTTCAAATATGCACTCGCTGGGCTTGACCAGCTGGCAGGTAAACTGGATAACATCATCCTGGCTGGCGTAATAGACCCACCAGAATTAGAAGGATGGAAGGTGTGGAGTCTGAATCAGCCTCAGGAATCTGAGGGGGTGCCACAGAGTGCAATTGCTTAATACTTTGAATGAAGAGCAACGGCAGGCGGTTACTTCAAATGCTCCTGTTATACGTTGCCTGGCTGGAGCTGGCAGCGGTAAGACTCGGGTATTAACTGGCCGGATAGCATACCTGCATCAGGAACAGAGAGTGGGCACCAGTAATATGCTGGCGCTCACCTTCACCCGCCTGGCTGCCAAGGAAATGAAGGAAAGGCTGACCACTCTGGTAGGAACTCAGGAAATAAATAAGTTGTTCTGTGGTACCTTCCATTCCTTCTGCGTACAGGTTTTACGCGAATGGGGACACATGGTAGGCATAGAACCCAATTTCACCATATACGATGAAGAAGATCGTCAGGCATTACTGCAGGCTATTATTAATGATTTGAACGCTAAGAAGGTCAAAATAGGCATGCTTCTTACTAATATGCAAGTCTGGGATAAGGTTTGGCCGGATGGCGATCTGGGTAGGGTAGCTCATGAATATTATTACCGTCTGCGTCAGCATAATGCACTTGATCTGGATTTGCTTTTACATCGGACTAATGACCTCCTAGATATGGAGAGTGTCCGTAATTATTACAGCAATATATACAAGTACGTTTTTGTAGATGAATTTCAGGACACCAACAGCCCTCAAACGGGCATTCTTATAAAATTACAACCTCAAAGCCTTTTTGTTGTAGGTGACGATTTCCAAAGCATCTACGGATGGAGAGGTGCCAACGTCCATACCATAATCAACTTCGGACCGGTAGCAGGGTTTCCTGATCCTGAAACAGTGAAACTAGAACAAAACTATCGTTCAACCAAGAATATTGTTGAGGCCGCAAACCAGCTTATATCAAACAACCTATATCAAACCGAAAAGAAGCTAATATCTGACAGACCAGGTGCCCCAATAATTTGCTACGAGACATATAACGAGCAAGCCGAAGAAAATTTGGTCGCAGATTACATCTGTGAAAATCAGCAAGATACAGACAGGAAATGGTCAGACTACGCAATACTGGCCCGTACTAATGCGAAATTGCACAAGGTAAAGGCCGCCTTTGATATGAGGCAGATACCCTGCCAGATTGTCAACGCTGGTGGCGATGTATTTAAAAAGCCAATAGTTAAGGGCATCCTTGAATTCATATCTGCAGCTTCGAATCCTTCCGACAACATAACTGTGAAGAAAGCTTTTAGCTTTCCAGAGCCAAGATCAACGTCTTACCAAATGGACAAATGGGAACTTGCTGCATTAAACAATGAAATCCCTTTGTTAGATGTGATTGAGAATTCTGATGAACCCGGAGCTAAGGACTTTGATCGTCTGATTAGAGATATGAGACAAGTGCTTGATGAAGATGGTCACGATGTGGAATCGGTATTTGTTAAAAGCGATGAGCTACTGGGCATGTACGCCAAACTCTTGGATAAGGGCCTATTAAATAGATGGGAAGACGTTAAGGAAGCCCGGCGTCAGATAGTTAGATGGAAAAGGGTACAGGAAGAAATGAATGGGCCTATCAGTTATGATGCTTTTCTTCGCTGGCTCAGGACCAAAGATATTCAAGAACGCTTACTTCAAGAGGAAAAGGATGCGGTAAAGCTATTAACTGTCCATGCAGCAAAGGGTCTGGAATTTCCTGTGGTAGTCATTGCGGGTATGAACCAGGGCGTATTCCCATCCAAGAGAGCAGAGGACATGGAAGAGGAACGGCGGTTATTTTATGTGGCAATAACCAGAGCTAAGGATCAACTCGTTATAACTAGGGCCAATGAAAGAGTTGTTTGGGGGAATCATGTTGAAGCAACGGAACCCAGCCAATTTTTAAGTGAAGCTGGATTTAGCAAGGAGGCGACACTAAATGACTGACCACAAAGGCCTTGCGCCCTATAAACCATGGGAATTTTGCAAGTCAATAGATTGTTCGGCACCATTCAGAATTGGTTTAGCAGACTGTCGTGATTGTAAGGCTTACCAGATACACCAATATCTGCGCGAACACGGCCAGATTCTTGAAGAAGGCTCTATGTTGCTGGCAGAACTACATCGCCTGGATAGATATGAGCAACCAGGTCCTAAATGCAACAAAGGTCATGAAAATACATTGCCTATAGCACTATGGGACTGCCCTGTATGCAGGGAAGAAGTGCGAGCCCAGCTTGCCGAGGCGCAGGCCGACAATGCGGCTTTGGTCGGCAAACTTAACGCAATACAGGACTATTTTAGTAATCCCAAAAAATATGATGGAGCATGGACTGAATGGCATTCAGCAACAATCAGACAGTTAATGTCTAAGGCCCATCCCGGCGACTCCATCCGCAAAGAGCTGGAGCGGCTGCAAAACGCGATCAGGGCCACTTGCCGAGAAAGATGCCACATGATCCATTGCACTAAATCATGTCCCTTTTATGCGGCCAGAGAAACCTCGGAGTTAAGTGAGTCCCTGTACCAAGCCAAGGCAGGTGAACCTCATGAGCCTAGCCGATAGCGTCTTAGCCTTAGAGCAGGAGAACGAGCGGTTAAGGGCTGAGAACGAATATCTTACCCAAACCATGGATACTTGGGTGGAGCAGAGAGATGAAACCCTTAAGATCATGAAGGATTCATTGAAGGAAGCTCTGGAAGCAAAGCCGGAGCCTACACAGTCCGAATCGGTGACCAAGCTGCTCGACCTGCTAGAGCCAGACATAGAGCGAACGGAAACAATCATAGTCCATGACGAGCGGCTTAAACAGGTTATAGCCGCGTTCAGGGATATTAGGCCGAAGTAAGAAGGGAGAGGGATAGAGTGAGTAAATATGTTAATTTCGATGAATTGGTGGGAAAGGTTTTAGTGAGATTTGAAGGAGGCGTAGGTTCGGATGAAATATTTTTTCACTGTGATGATGGTGCGAAATATCGAATGAGTCACATCCAAGATTGATGTGAAGATGTATGTCTGGAGGACATAATCGGGGATATAAGCGATTTAATGGGCGCGCCCATATTGTTGGCGGAGGAATCAACAAGTAACGAAAATCCAAAAAGCGACTATAGCGAAAGTTTTACGTGGACGTTTTATAAACTGGCAACTATTAAGGGTTATGTGACTATTCGTTGGTATGGAGAATCTAACGGATATTATTCTGAGTCGGTTGACTTTGTTTTGATTGACTAATTTTTTCTTTATCGCGGCAACCAACGCACTCTGCCCTATTCTAGTCTACGCAGCACGGACTTATTCTATACCTATTTTCTACCTATCAGCGAGAAATTATAGCAAGTGAGGGGAGGACAACCAATGAAATCATCGGTAGCAAGACTTCAACCTATAAGGATGAACAATCATAAAATCACATCATTGACACTCTATAAATTCGAGGCTGAACGCAATAAAATTCTCTATACAATAGGCATCTATCTATCAATCGTAACTTTCTTTGTGGCGTTTATAAGCGCAGGCTGCCTATTGGAAACGTGGGTGGTGACGTTATGATCGCAGGCATTAAAAGTTGTTGGGGCAATGTCATAGGCGAACCTGTACCAGGGTGGGTTGAGCGGTCACTGGTATTCTCAGGAGCAACTATTATTTCCAGCGCGTTAGCCTATTTTGTGAGCGTAGAACTGGTATGCGGATTGGTAGTGCTGCTGAGCTATATCGCAGTAAAGAAAGCGAGGGGATTAACATGATGAAATCCATAACATTATGGGACCCCTGGGCCAGCTTGATAGTGCTCAATCAGAAGAAGATTGAGACCAGGAGTTGGCATGCCGACTACCGGGGAGAACTGGCTATACATGCTGCAAAGAAAGAGGCCTCTCGGTACATTGTATTTGAAGAACCGGCATTTTCCGCCTTAAGGTCTAGACATATAACAAGCGAAAAGGGAACCGGGGTAGAATTCTCCCCAGGCTGCATCTTAGGGCTAGCTAACCTGACAGATTGTTTATACATAGGAGATAACGGACTATACGAATACAAAAAGGTAATCATCGGAGGAAAGGTGCGGGGAAGTATAGGGAAAAAAGTTATGGGACTCCCGATGGGGAACGAGCTGGCATTCGGAGATTACACCGAGGGGCGCTTTGCTTGGATGATGAGCAACGTTCATGAACTCATAAACCCGATCCCGGCCAAGGGGTATCAGCGAATATGGAACTGGGATGAGACTCCGCATCTGGTGACTATTGACCCGTGGGTTATAGGCAACACAAAGATTTGGACACCCAAGGGAGTTGTGAAAGGGAAAAAGTTGGACAAGTATGATGGAGATGCAGTTCAGGGACTAGAAATCAAGGGGGATATAAAGAATGGACGTTAATACAGGACACTTAATGTCGGGAGAAGGCATGCAGGTTATGCGGAGACTTTTTGAGGCAGGTCAAGTGAGGATACCACACTATGACGAAGAAACTACTGCCATGTTAAAGGCACTAGACGAATATATCCCGGTACCAGACGAACTAAACCGGGCCGCGCAGATTAAATTAGCTGGTAAGCCAGAGGCCATGGTCAGCCTGACGTCTGGCGGCAAACTATCAAAGTGGGCAGCGGGGCAGCGGAAAGAGCGGGCAAGGGAGAAAAAACAGAAACGCCAGATGGCAAAGGAATCCAAGAGACGGAATAGGGGGTAATACTGATGGCTAAGAATCTAAAGCCTGGTGATCAAGTTAAGATGGTAAATTGCTGTGAAGCAAAGATGGATAAGTATAAAGATAAGGTGTTTACTGTGCGATCGGAGCCA
>Ga0074197_1001537_pt1 | contig 19144 bp, 18 predicted proteins | sample EPASupsiteSAE305_FD_64526 | JGI IMG/M metagenome (GOLD analysis project Ga0074197, IMG submission 64526) | Bioremediated contaminated groundwater microbial communities from EPA Superfund site, New Mexico - SAE3-05 reassembly with SPADES | ecosystem: Environmental > Aquatic > Deep subsurface >...
GTCGTCTCCTGACATTCAGGCAGGTCTTCTGACTCCCGGTTCATTCTACTGGCTGCGTCTTCCCGACTTTTTGGTCAGTGACATTACGTGCAGCGCTCGTCCCCGGTTACAGCGGCGGGCCCGTCCCCGATTTGCACGAGGTTCCCTTTGAAGTTCTTGCGAACACCTGAACTGTCCGACATAGAACCGATGGCGTAAAAATTGTCAAGAGAAACGACGCGGTGGGTTCGCTCCCCGCGTCCAGGGCGCCGCTTTGCCGATTGCGCAAAAAACGGCCTGCGGGATGGTGCGGCATGCTGCAGGCCAGCCATTGCAACCGGAAGGCGCCGTTGATCCGGCTTAAAATTTTACACTGAGGCCAGCTTCAACATACACCCCGTCCAACACATAGTAGGCGGTTTTGGGGGAACCGTTGACCCCGGTCAACTCGCCGTCGCTGTTGATGGCCCGCTCCACGTCCTCGTCCAGGATGTTTTTGCCCAGAATCCAGACCTTGTATTTGTCCCAGGCATAGGAAACCGAGGCGTCGAAGGTGGTTTTCGACGGATAGGTCAGGCGGTTGGTGTAATCGAGGTAGTATTCGCCGCAGACAACCGTGTCCAGACTGGCCTTCCACCCGGCCCAGGGATAGAAATCGAGCCCGATCCGGCCGGTCCACTCCGGGATGCCGTTGACCTGATAGCCGTCGAGGTCGGCGCTGACCGTGGCGTTGGACGGGTGTTCTTTAATCCGGGCCGTGCCCGAGGTCCACTCGGCCTGGATATAGGCGCCGGAGAGGCGATAGCCCAACCAGTCCAGGGGGCGGCCGTCAAGCTCCAACTCCACCCCGTAGGTTTCGGCGTCGCCGGTGTTTTTCTGTCCCATGTATTCGCCGTCTTCATAATAGCCGCCGAATTTGTCCGCCGTCTCGGCAAAATAGGTGGTCAAGGCGATGTTGAGCGACCGCCCCAGATGATGCTTGTACCCCACCTCATAGGTCAGGGATTCTTCCGGTTGCAAATCTTCCGGAAGGTTGTTGGGGCTGCCGTAACTGGCCGCCCAGTAATAGTATTGCGGTGAGGGAAACCAGTAGTTGCGGCCTACCGAAAAGTAGAGATTGGCGTCGGCCGTAAAATGATAGGAAGGGGCCACGGTCCAACTCCACATGGTGTCTTCGATGTCCAACCGAATTGGTTCCTTGGTTTCAAAGGTCATGTCCACCTGATCCACCCGGTTGCCGATCTTCAGACCCCAATGATCATTGAGCAGCAAGTCGTTGTCCCAATACAGCCCGGTGGTGGTTTCCGCCAGGTCAACGTCGGCCTTGGCCTTGGCGCTTCTGTTGCTTGCCGCAGTGAGCCGCGGATCGTAAGGATAGAATTTTCGCTGGGTAAAATCCACCTCCTCCACGTTCACGCCCACGGAAGGGGTGTAATCCAGCGCGCCGAAATCGAGCCGATAGCCGCCCGCAAGCGATGCGGTGTAGGTGTTTTGGACGCGGTCGTCCCAGTCGCCACGGGCCTTGGAGGTGGAGGTGTAGAGATCCTGGTTGTCGAAGTAGACCTCGTTGTAGTGGGTGTAGGCCAGCGTGCCGTCCATGAACAGTTGCGGCCCGTTGTGCGCAAAATCAAGCGCGTACACCCCGGAATCCTGCTCCTTGGTATTGTGCCAGACCAGTCTGGGGTCGGTTTCTGATTTTGGGAAATGACCGTCTCTGCGATAATTGTCCAATTGCCACTGATATTTGGCTAAATCGTAGGCCGTGTCGCTGTCCAGGCTCACCCAGTTACCGCGCACGCCGATGCGGGTTTGCTCCGACAGATTGTATCCGAATTTCAATAATCCGGCGGCGCGCTCGGTTGCCTCTTCTTCGTAGCCGTCGGTGTGGAAAAAATTGAGGTCGGCCAGATAATCCCACTGATTGAGCCTGCCGTCGACGCCGGCGGAGAGGTTGGAGGTGTCCCAGGAACCGTAACTGGTCGAGAGGTGGCCATTGGCCGGCTTGTCGTCCTGCCCCTTTTTGGTGATCACGTTGATGACGCCGCGCGCCGCGCCCGGACCATAGGCAATTCCGGCTGAGCGCAGCACCTCGACGCGTTCGATTTGCGAAACCGGGATGATGTCCAGTTCCTCGCGGCGGTAGTTGCCGTAATTCTGGGCCACGCCGTCAATCAGAATCACCGGGCCGCCGGCCATGGAACTGCGCGTGCCGCGAATAGACAACGACGAACCGCTGGCGGAGGTGTTGTAGACGCCGGGAATGCGCTCCAATGCCTCGGTGATGTTCTTTGCCCCCATCTGTTCCAGGTCCTCGGCGGTGATCACCGAGATGCTGGCCGGCGTATCCACCAATTTGCTCTTGCTGGTGGAGGTAACGACCATCTCCTCCAACACATGGGGCGCCTCCTCGGATTGATCGGCCATGCCGGCCCGAGGCGCCAGCACAAGCACCCCTGCCGTTGCCCAAAGCCCGACCCGTCGTGCTGTTTTCCCCCGGTAACGATTGTTTTTGCCTGTCTTCATTGTCTCTCCTCCTGGGTTGATGGATTGTGCGAATTGATCGACAATAAAACGGCGGTTGGCAAGCTGCCGCGCGGCCGTTGCTGTTCTCTGCGATCAACATTCCAGAAGAGGCGCCGAGGCCATTGGGTGGGGCCTGGCCGGCTGCGGATGACGCCAAAAAGAAGGAGAAGCGGGAGCCTCCACGGACAAAAAAAATCCCGGATCGAAAAAATCGATCCGGGATAGCCCTTATTTATCCACAGAAACACTCAGCTGGGTACGCCGCCGTCCTCGCAGTCGTTGCCTCAACGTCCAGGCAGGTCTTCTGACTCCCGGTTCTCCCTACTGGCTGCGTCTTCCCGACCTTTTGGTCAGTGACATGGTGCAGCGGTCGTCCCCGGTTACAGCGGCGGGCCCGTCCCCGATTTGCACGGGGTTCCCTATAAAGTTCTTGCGAACACCTGAACGGGCGAAGATAGAACCTGCGGGGTGCAAAAAGTCAAGAAAAGAACCGCTGCGTGATCATTTCATGCGTGCGTCGCCGGGTGCCGCTGGATGGGCTTGCCGTCGACGCAATGTCTTACGTTACCGGGTCGTTATGGCATTTGAGGCAGCCCTTGAAGGTGGGGTGCGAGGTTGTGGGGGCCTCGCCGGAGGTATTTTTCGGCGAATGGCAATCAAGGCACTCGCTGTCTTCCTTGATCGTATCAAAGTGAATATCCGGATAGTTTTTGGTTGAGGGGCCGTGCATGCCCAGATAGCGGCGATAGGCGCAGCCGGCGGAGGTTGCGACAACGGCCAGCAGCAGGGTCAGCACTCGTTTCTTCATCATGGTTTTTTCTCCATTCTTCCGTCTTTTAACGCCATCACCGTGTCGGTCATGGCCATCAATTCCTGGTCATGGGTGGCAATGACCAGGATCGTTTTCTGGGTGCGGCAAAGGGAAAACATCAACTCCATCAGTTGTCTGCCGTTGCTCGAATCAAGGCTGGCGGTGGGTTCGTCGGCGAGCAACAGGGCCGGTTGGTGGGCAATGGCCCGGGCAAAGGCGATCCGTTGCGATTCGCCGCCGGACAGTTCCGCCGGCAAGGCCTGCTCATAACCGGCGAGGCTGAAAGTCGCCAGCAATTCTTCAATGCGCCGTTGTTGCGCTCTGCCGCGAATGTCGTTGAGCTCGAGCGGAAACTGCAGATTCTCAGCAACCGTCAGCCAGGGCAGGAGGTTGCCGGCCTGGAAGACAAAGCCGACCTCACGACGCCGAAACAGGGTCCGTTGCCGGGGACTGAGGGTGCAGATGTTGACGCCGTTGTAGACCACGGCCCCGCTGTCCGGAACCTCCAGCGCGCCAATGCAGTTGAGCAGGGTTGTTTTTCCAGAACCCGAACGCCCCGCCAGAATGACGCCCTTTCCCTGTTCCACTGAAAAAGAGATGTCGGTCAAGGCCGAGATGTGGCCGCGTCCGGAAACGAAGTGCTTGGAGAGCGCCTGAATTTCGAGCATGCTCAGACGCTCCGGAGGATGTCCGCCGGATTTTTGCGCACTATCGCGGCAATCGGCCAGATCGCGGCCGCTAGGCCAAAGACCACGGCGGCAAGCGGCGGGGTGAACAGCGCCAGTCCGGTGAGGCGCGGATAGAGCATGCCGGACACCGAAAAATACTGGTTGTGGGAGGTGAAGGCGCTGATGTCGATGCCGATCTGGGCAAAGACGGCGACTGTCGCCGCGCCCATCAGGGTTCCGACAACGGCGGCGGCAACCGTCAGCATGCCGATCTGGGCGACCAGAAGCAGGGCGGTGTCGCCGGAGAGGAAACCCATGGCCTTCATGATCCCGTGTTCGCGGAGATTTTTCAGGGTGAAAATGAGAAAGGCGCAGGAGATGCCCACGGAAACAATGGCAAACACCAGGGTGACCACAATCGCCATGCAGATCGAGTCCAGATCGATCAACTGCTTCAGATCGGGCATGAACTCGGTCCAGGGGGTGAAGACGGCCGAGGGCAGCAGGCGCCGGTATTGGGCGGCGATGGCCTCAAGCGGCGCGTCGGCCTGTAAAAAGACGGCGATTGAGAGGTCGGCTGAGCCCGTGGGCAAAACCCCCACCGGGCAAAAGGCCAAGCCCTGATCCAGTTGGGTGATCCCGGTTTTGTAGACACCGGCCACTGCCAGTGTTTTGAGCGGCGCGCCCAGGGGAGTGACGAGAGTGACCCGGCCGCCTACGCTCAGCTGCAGCCGTTTAGCCGTTTCCTGGCTGAGAAAGAGCGCCTCCTCATGGGCGGTTGGAAAGGCGCCTGCCACGGTTTTTTTCCAGTAGGCGGTTGCTGCTTGTTCCTGCGCCGGGTCAACGCCCATCAGCAGAACCGGCTCAAGGCGGCCATTTGCGCTGAGCAGCGCCTGCTGCTGCCGCCGGACCAGCACCTGCTTGACACCGGGCAACTGCGGCAGCGGCGCGTCGGCTTCGCGAATGCCGCTGCCGGCAATATGGCCGGAGAACAACCCGGTGGAATTGCGAATCATGGCGTCGTTGGTGCCAACCGCCAGGGCCGAGAGAAAGACCAGGGCCGCCACGGCTGAAACGACCATGAACGAGAGCACCGCCGTGGTCCGCCAGGAGCGCCAGAGCATAAGCCCGGCAATATTGCACAGAAAGGTGAGCCGCATGCGCCGCAGTGTCCTTGTTTTACTTGAGAGCAACGCCGATCCGGTCGGCAATAAAAAGGGCCGCCGGGCGGACCAGCCCCTGGTGCTTGTCGAAAAACAGCAGGCGCAGGCCGTTCTCCAGGGGCGCCATGGCCTCGGCTTGCATCCGGGAGGCAAATTCCGGCCAGGCCGCGTAGAAGCGGTCCGGGCTCTCCGCCGTTGCCAGTTCGGCTTGCACCTGGCTCCACAGCGCCGGAGGCTCCCGGTGAACGAGCACCGAGGCCACATAGTTGTGCCGTTGTTCCCGGACGTCGACGAACAGATCGACAAGGTCGTCCAGGATCTGGCAGCCGATGCCGATCTGGTACAGGGCCTCCTGCGCCGCGAGGGAGGTCGGCGTGGTCGTGTCCTCGAACAGGGCTGGAATCGCCCAGGTGGATTGAAACAGCACCCCGGTTTTGTAGTGGTGGATTTTTTGCAACACTACCTCGGGCTCCAGCCGCCCTTCAATGCCGCCTTCTTCCGCAGCCTCCTGCGCCCCGCTTTGGGTCAGGGCTTGCAGAGACGCGGCGCTGGCCTGCAGCGCCAGGGCGACCGGCAGATCATGGTTGCGGCAATGGGTGGTCACCAGCGCGAACAAAACCCGATCCGCCACCATAATGTCAAGCACGGAGCGAAAACGATGCGCCTTCGGCGGCAGATCGGTTTCCAGGGTGATCTTGTACTCGTCGTCGAGCAGGTTGTCGCAGCCGGTGACCATGCCCCGCAGGCATTGGTTGACGGCGGCGTAGAGCGTGCGCCGCTCGGGTGGGACGCCGATCCGGTAGTAGGAATAGAGGAACAGTGTCGAGAAAAAATTGCGCGACAGGGAAAAGGTCGCCTGATCAGGCGGAATCAGCTGAATCGGGCCGCCGTCGAGGATGGTCGCGGCTGCCTGCCAGAAATGTTCAAGCCCGGTTCGAAGTTCGGATTCCAGGGCGGCGATGTCGCGCGCAGCGTGGCCGATGACGGCAAATGGATGGCTCACAGGGGCTTGCTGGTAGAGAACAAGGCAATGTAGCCAAAATAGTGGGCCACGCTTTGCGGCGGCAGAAACCCGGCCTCAACCATCAATTCCGGCAGCACGCCGCGGATGTTTTCCCCGATCTGCGGCTGCATCAGGAGCCAGCGCGAGGCGTGGGAAACCAGCGCCCCCAGCAGGGTGGTGGGCTTGTGCATGTCGGCGATCACCAGCTTGCCGCCGGGCTTGAGCACCCGGAAGGCTTCCCGCAGGCTCTGCTGCTTCAGATCCAGGGGCACATGGTGGTAGAAGAGGCTGGAGATCACGGCGTCAAAGGAGGCGTCGGCAAAATCGAGGCGTTCTGCGGCCATGGCCTCGAACCGGCAATGGGGAGCGCCCCGTTTTTCCCGCGCGGCTTCAATCATCTTGCCGGCCGCGTCGATGCCGGTGACGCAGCCGCCCAGGGCCGGGTCCAGCAGGCGGCTGATTTTCTCGCACAGCAGACCGGTGCCGCAGCCCAGGTCGAGGATGGCGTCGGCCGGTTGGGGGGCCAGGGTCTGAATCAGGGTTTGATCGTACTCGGCCTGTTTGTTCAACAGGCAAAGCGGCTCGAGAAGATCATAGACCGGAGCGGCGTAATCCAGGGTGCGGCCACGGGTGGGGATGGATTGAATGGTCATGGGGAACGTCCCTGCGTGCGTTGAGGTTGATGGTAAAGCGGGTTGATGGTGCAAGCGGACCAAGCCCGACTGGCTGCGGCAATACGTCCACAGTGTAGCAGATCAAGATGAAGAATTCATGAAGACGGCCTTCTCTTCGGTCCTTCTCTTCCGCCATTGTGTTTCGCCATGCTGTCGGCAGGTTGCAGCCGCGGAGCGCGCTTCGCCGCCTCAAGCTGCCTCAAACCGCCTCAATCTGCTTCAAACCGTTTCAATCGATTGGAAACCTGAAGACAGGCCTGCCTGCCGGCTGTTTTTTGCCGAGCCCTGGATTTTTCCAGCGATTTTCTTGCGGTTTTAGGGCATAAGCGATGTCAATGATAAGCGATGTCAATGCGACGTCAATGCTGCGTCTTGCTCGTTCGCGCCGTCCTCACCTCTTCCTTTCCCGCTTGGAGCCGGAAACCGCCGATGACCACCTTTCTTCTTGCCGGCCTGATTTTTCTTGTTGCCGGCGTTGTCCAGGGTTTGACTGGTTTTGGCGCCGGCCTGCTGGCGATCCCGCTGCTCTGCCTGATCATGGACGTCAAGCTGGCGGTGAGCGTGTGCATTGTCAGCACCCTGGCCATCTCCACCACCATGGCCTATGACCTGCGCCGGCATCTCGATTATCGTAAAATCCTGCCGCTGCTGCTCGGCTCCCTGCCGGGGAGCGTTGTCGGCACGCTTTTGCTCAAAGGGGTTGATCCGCTGCTGATCAAAACCCTGCTGGGCCTGCTCCTGATCGGCGTCAGCGGTTTCAATCTGGCGTTCAAGCCCAGACCGGTCAATCCCAAGGTTGGCTGGGGCTATGCGGCCGGATTCCTTTCCGGGGCCATCAACGCGACCGTGGCCGCCGGAGGCCCGCCGGCCATCATTTATACCACCCTGCACGACTGGAAAAAAGAGGAGATCAAGGCCACGCTCACCGGATTTTTCATGCTCAACGGCTATTTCACCGCCAGCGTGCACGCCGGCAACGGCATGATCGGCAAAGACGCGCTGGGCTATTTCGCGGTCACCCTGCCGTTTGTGTTGGCGGGCACGGCGCTTGGGTCGCGGATCACCGGGCGGATCAACCGCCGCCTCTATCTGCAGATTGTCTACGGGTTGTTGGCGGCCTTGGGCGTGCTGATGCTTGTCGGTTAACCGAAACCTGTTCCGCCTGTTCCGCAAGGCGCAGGAAACGCCCACGCCGCAACCGCGTCAACCCATGCCTTTCCCCGCCATTGCAGGCAACCCGGAGTAAACGATACAACCCCTTGGAGTCGACCATGGCCCAACCCCGCCCTGTTTCCCTGCAGACCTTTGTCTATCGGACCCTAACGCTTCGTCTGGCGCTGATGGCCGCCGTCATTGGTCTGTTGACCTGTGTGGCGGTGTATATCGTCGAGCGGCAGAATCTCAGGTCCATGGTGGTTGAAGAGACCCGCGCCGAGATTCAGCTGCTGATCGTCCGCACCCTGCAGATCATCAAGGATCAGGGCGGCGAACATCGGGTGGCCTTTCATCGCGCCCTGGAGGAACGGTTGTCGGTCCCGGTGAAGCCGCGCAATGGCGAGTTTGTCTACGTCTGCTTTTATGAGACCGCTGGGCAGGAGAGCGAAGAACGCATCGCCGACGCCTATGCGCTGATTGATCCGGTTGTGCAGTTTGCCCGAGCGCAACCCCGGGTGGCCCCGGAGAATGGAGAAACCGCCAGGGTCGTCATGCTGGGCGACCGGCTGCATGTGCTGGTGGTCACGCCGCTGACCGATCCCTTGGGGCGAACCATAGGCTACGCCCAGGCCGTGTTCGCGCCCTCCGAAGCCGCCCGGCTGGCCTTCCAGGACAAGCTGCGGCGGGGCGTGGTGCTGGCGCTTTTGATTGTGGTTGCCACCAGCGGCCTGCTCTACCCGGTTATTCTCCGCTTGGTGGGCAAATTGACCATCCTGTCGCGCAATCTGCTGGCGTCCAATCTCGAAACCCTTTCCCTGTTGGCCAGCGCCATTGCCAAGCGCGACAGCGACACCGACCTGCACAATTTTCGCGTCACCCTGTACGCGGCGCGGCTGGCCGAGGCGCTTCGCCTGCCGGACAGCGCGATGCAGACCCTGATTAAAGGCGCCTTTCTCCATGACGTCGGCAAGATAGGGATTCGCGACGATATTCTCCTCAAAGCCGGCGGGCTGGACGCAGAAGAATTTTCCCTGATGCAGGAACATGTGCAACACGGATTGGACATCATCCAAGGGTCGGTGTGGCTGAACGACGCCGCCCTGGTGGTCGGGGCGCATCACGAGAAATTTGACGGCAGCGGCTACCCCGAGGGCTTGGCCGGCAAGGCGATTCCGTTGCCGGCCCGGATCTTTGCCGTTGCCGACGTCTTCGACGCGCTCACCTCCAGGCGGCCTTACAAAACGCCCCTGTCCTACGAGGCCTCGATGGCGATTATTCGGGCGGGCAGCGGTTCCCATTTTGATCCGGAGATTGTGGACGCCTTTACCGCCCTGGCAGAGGGGTTGCATCGCGCCTATGCGGGGCAGGACAACCGGCGGCTGCGTGAAGAACTACAGGCGGTTGTTGCCCGCTATTTCAGCGAGGGCGAGATGCTGTTGGATTGAAGGGCGGCGGCTGTGCCTGGCGGCGGAGAAGCGAGGCGGGCAGGGCTGTCGCTCGTTGGTTTGAATGGTTTAAGCGGCGTCGAGCAGGGTGATTGCGTCGCCTGCAAAGCGCACCCGCACCGTGGCCCCGATCTGCGGAGCGCACTGCTGGTAACTGGCCCGATCCATGAGGGACGCCAACAACACCCCGATATTGACCACCACCCGGATTTTGTCCCCCTCGGCCATGGCGAGAACAACCGTGCCGACGATGTCCAGGCCGCTCTCCGGCGGGGCGTCGGGGCGGCAGAACGTGATTTTTTCAGGATTGATGTGGAGGCGGCCGCTTGGGCCAAAGGGGCGGCCCGATGTCGGGGCGGGCAGGGCAATATCAACCGCGCCGTGGAGGATGCAGTGCAGCGGCGTGTTGTGCGCCTGGTTGTCCTGGCGGAAGGTGCAGGCAAACGAGTTTTCGTAGGCCACCTCGGCCAGGCGGCCGTTTTCCAGCACCAGGGTGTGCTGGGCCAGGGCTGCGGCCTGCAGACGGTCGTGGGTGGTGAAGACAATGGTCGTGCCCTGTTCGCGGTTGATCTGCTGGAGCAGGCCGACGATGATCGCCTGGTTTTCGGCGTCGACGCTGGCGGTGGGTTCGTCGCAGAGCAGCACTCTGGGCGATAGCGCCAGGGCCCGCGCCAGGGCCAGCCGCTGGGTTTCGCCGCCGGAGAGTTCGTGGGCGGCCGCTGATTTGTAGCGGCTCAACCCCACGGTCTCCAGGGCCTCGTCCACTTTCCGTTGCCGGTCGGTCGGGTCGATCTTTCTGATTTTCAAGCCAAATTCGATGTTGCTGCTGACCGTGGCCGAGAACATGATCGGATGCTGATCCACCAGCACCACCTGCCGCCGCAGCTGCAGCAGCCTTTGGGGCGAAGGCTCCACCAGTTCGCCGCAAAAGGTCATGGCACCGCTTGCGGGCGTCTCCAGAAAGGCGAGAATGTCCAGCAGCGTGGTCTTGCCTGCGCCGTTGGGGCCAAGCAGGGCGTGGATGCGACCGGCCTCGAGGTCCAGACGGTCGATGTCCAGCACCACCCGTCCGTTGTAGCGCTGGATGATCGCGCGCAGCGAATAGAGGGTCATCGCCCGCTCCTCCCTTGGATGAGGTTGAACAGGATGTTGACCCCCAGGCTGATCGCCATTAGCACCAGTCCCAGGGCCACGGCCAGGGTGAAGGAGCCCTTGTCGTATTCCAGGGCCATGGCCGTGGTCATGGTGCGGGTGAAGCCCTTGATGTTGCCGCCGAGCATCATGGATATGCCGATTTCGGAGATCACCCGGCCAAAGGCGGAGATCACCGCCGCGCCAATGCCGAAACGGCCCTCGCGCAGCACCACCAGCGCGGTCTGCCAGTCGCCGGCGCCAAGCGTCCTGGCGGTCTTGCGGTAGCGCGCGTCCACCCGGCTGACTGCGGCGATGGTCAGAGCCGTGACCAGGGGCGCAATCAGGATGAACTGGCCAATAATCATCGCCTGTTGGGTGTAAAGCAGATCCAAGGGGCCAAAGACGCCGCGCCGCGAGATAAAGACGTAAACGAACAGGCCGATCACCACCGTGGGCAGGGCCAACAGGGTGTTGAGCAGGGTGACGACGATCCGCTTGCCGGGCATGCGGCTGTGGGCAACGGCAAAGCCGGCGGGGATGCCGACCAGCGACGCCAGCGCCGTGGCCAGGCAGCTGGTGGTCAGCGACACCTGGACAACTCTCAGCAGTTCCGGGTCGAGCGACCAGGCCAGGCGGCAGGCGGCGACAAAGCTCTCAAGGAAAAAGGACATGGGGCAATTGGGCGTTGAAGGAAAAGCAACGGGCGGAAAGAATCCTGGATTCGATCCGCCCGGCAGGGAGCAACAGGGGCGAACCCTGAATCCTTATTTGGCGTCGGGGAAAAACAGCTGTTTGCCGTGCAGCTTGTAATCGGCAATCACCTGCTGCCCCTTGGCGGAAACCAGCCATTGGGCCATCTGTTCGGCCAGTTCAGCTTTCACATGGGGATGCTTCTGCGGGTTGACCGGAATAATGCCGTAGGGGTTGGCCAGTTGGCTGCCGCCTTCGCAGAGGATGTCCAGATTGACCGGCACTTCCCGGCCGAATTTGTATTTGATGTAGGTGCCGCGATCCGCGATGGTGTAGGCCTGTTTTTCGTCGGCAATGGTCAGGGTCTTGCCCATGCCCTGGCCAACGGAAAGATACCAGTCGCTGCTGGCCGCCGGATGCACGGATTTGATCTCCACCTGTTTGCCGTCTTTTTCCATGGTGGAGACGCTGTTTTCCAGGCTCAGGCCTGAACCCTTCCACAGTTCCTGCTCCTTGGCGTGGGTGCCGGAATCGTCGCCGCGCGAGATGAAGGTCGCCTTGGCGGCCGCGATTTTCTTGACCGCGTCCGCGCCCTCGGCCACGCCTTTGATGGCGGCCTTGTCGCTCGCCGGGCCAACGATGATGAAATCGTTGTGCATCACCGCGTACCGCTTGGTCCCAAAGCCGTCCTTGACAAAGGCGTCTTCCCGCGCCCGGTCGTGGACGAAAATGACGTCGACATTGCCGTCAACGCCGTCGCGAATGGCCGCGCCCGTGCCCTTGGCAATCACCTTGACCGCGATCCCGGTGTCCTTTTCCAACGCCGGCAGCAGCACGTCCAACAGGCCGGATTCCTGGGTGGAGGTGGTGGTTGACATCTTGATGACTTTTTCCTCGGCAACGGCTGCGCCGCCGGTCAAGGCCGCCAGGATCAGGCCGCAGCACAACGCTTTGACATATTGCATAACTTTCTCCTCTTTGCTTGATTTCGGGCAGACATCCACACCTGCCCCGTAAAAAAATTACTGTCCTTCCTGAAAGACGATCTTCCCGGCCATGCTCAGGTCGTAGCCCTTGATCGCGCGGCCGGCCTCCTTGAACGGTTCGGACTGGAGCAGGCCGAAAAAGGCCTGAATGGCCTGCTCGAAAAAGACCTCCTTGGACACCAGCAGATCGAACCGCTCCCAGCGCAGGGGCAGAAAGCCGAGATCCAGCGCGCCCGCCACCGCCTCGATTCCTGGCCCGACGTCGGCCCGCCCGGCCAGGATTTCCAGGCCCACGTCCATGTGCCGCGCCACCTCGTAGTCGTAGCCGACGATCTTGTCGGGCCGGACGCCGGCCTTTTGCAGTTCCCGGTCGAGCAGCAGCCGGGTGCCGGTGCCCAGCGAACGGTTGACCATTCGCAGCCCCGGCCGGCCGAGATCGGCCACGGACATGATATCCTTTGGATTGTTCTTCTTGAACAGCAGGCCCTGCAGGCGGCGGCAGAAATTGACCACCACCGGCATCTTGTCGAACTCCTGGGCTGCGAACTGGAAGTTGTACTCCTCGTCGTCGTCCTGGACCAGGTGGCTGGCGGCAATGTGGCAGAGGTTGTTGCGCAGGGACTGGACCCCGCCGAGGCTGCCAAGGTTGCCGAACACCGCCAGATGTCCGGAAAACGAGCGGTTGAACAGGGTGATGGTTTTGTCGAGGAGCAGGTCGTTGCTGCCGGCGAGCACCACCAGTCGTTGGTTGGAGGTCAGGGGGCGGATGTTTTCAGGGAAGTTGATGGTGTTGTTTTCCACCCATTGCTCGATCAGATACTGGGGAAAAAGCCATTTGCCGGCGATCTTGGTGGCGGGCATGGCCTTCTCCGAGACCAGGGTGTAGACCATTTTTTCATGGATGTTGAGCAGTTCAGCGACTTCTTTGGTGGTCATCAAGCGTTTCATGGACAATCCTGGGGCAGAATGAGGTGGATCAGTAGTTGCCCCGGAAAGATGGCTTTTTTGGTCGCTTTCCGTCAATAGTATTTCTCTGTTCTGGATTTCTTTTTCCATTACCGCCTTATTCCTACCAAAAACAACAGTAGGCGCGTCGCCGCGCTCCGGTTGCGATTATCTGTCCCGGATCTCCCAGCCCTGGCGGATCGACCAGTGGCGGAATTTTCGCGGCATGTGGCTGCCGACGGAGCCGCTGATCAGAATCAGCCACAGCAGCGGCGCGGTCAGGGCCGGCGTCCAATGGATCAGCACGCAGAGGCCAAGGTGGAGCAGGGCCAAGAGCCCCTTGCCCCGGTGCGGCCAGCGGGGGTCGTGGCGCCATTCCAGCAGCAGCAGGAACCCGCCGGTGGCGATGGTCAGGTGATGCCAGGGCGCGAGGCGGGCAAAGGGCGTTGTCAGCAGCAAACCGCCAAAGAGCACGGCGGCCGCGCCGATATGGCCGGTGCGCGCCGCAATGCCGAGCCAGCGCATGGCTGCAGACGGTTGGCCGTTGGTCTGGCGGGCAGGTGTGGCGGCGGGCGGCGTAGACGGCGTGGGCGGGGCTGTTGCGGGATGTTCGGTGGGCTGCATGGCATATTCCTGTGGTTTGCCAATTGATCCGCGCGCCTGGGCCGCAGAACAATTGACAGCGGCCCGGAGCGCAGGTATCGTGCGGAAAGCAATCAACAATCATCTCTTTCTCGGGGCCGCGATTATGCCGTCTTTTGCCGACACCTTTGCCCGCAACCAGGGCGCGCTCAGCGACGCCGAGCAACGTCTTCTCCAGGAAAAGCGGGTGGCGGTGATCGGTTGCGGCGGCCTCGGCGGCTATGTGGTCGAGGAGCTGGTCCGCATCGGGGTTGGGCGGCTGCATCTCTTTGACCCCGACGTCTTTTCTCCCAGCAACTGCAACCGCCAACTCAACGCTCTCCAGTCCACCCAGGGCCGCAACAAGGCTGAGTCGGCGGCGGAGCGGGCGGTTGACATCCACCCTTTCAGCGCCGTGGTTGCCCATCCCCTGGATTTTCGGGCGGGAGGCGAGGAGGCCTTGCAGGTTGACGCAATGGTCGATTGCCTCGACGAGGTCCAGGCCCGGCGCGCCCTGTCGAATTTGTGCAACCGTCGGGGCCTGCCTCTGGTGCATGGCGCGGTCAGCGGCTGGTACGGCCAGGTCGGGGTGCAGTTGCCCGGCTTTGATCTGATCGAACGCCTGTATCCGCAGCGCGCGACCGCCGGCCCGCCACCGTCGGTGCTTTCCTTCACCGTGGCCGTGATTGCCAGCCTCCAGGTTGCCGAAACGGTCAAACTCTTGCTGGGGCTCCCGTCGTCGCTGCACAACAGCTGGATGCACATCGACCTCAAAGACGGCGATTTCCTCCAGCAGGAATAGCCGCCGCGCCGTCTTTAATCCAGCGGAACCAGCCGCCCGGTTTCCCGGGTGGAATAACCGCCCATCGCCTCCACCGTCTGCTGAAACAGCGGCGTGGCAATCACCCGCAACACCGTCTGAATCATCTCTGTTTCAAACACCGCTCCAGGAATCAGCAGGTCGTAGCGCTCCTCTATCAGCGGCACGAAATCAAGCCCCAGGGCTTTGGCCGCGCTTTTGATCCCCAGTCCGACGTCCACCTTGCCGGAAAGCACCGCCACCGCCACCGCCATGTGGGTGTATTCATCCTGGTCGTAGCCGGAAATGGCGTCGGGGTCGAGGTCGTTGCGGCTCAATTCAAAGTCGAGCAGCACCCGGGTGCCGGAACCGGCCTGACGGTTGATGAAGCGCACGCCGTCGGTCATCAGGTCGCGGATGGAGGCGATCCCCTTGGGGTTGCCCTTGGGCACGATGAACCCTTGGGCGCGGTGCACCAGGGTGACGATGCGGATGTCGCGGCCGGCCAGGTGCTTACGGACATAGCTGGTGTTGTAGGAGCCGTCCGTGGGGTCGAGCAGATGCGAGCCGGCGATGTGGCACATGCCCTGTTTCAGCGCCATGATTCCGCCCAGGCTGCCGACGTGGGTCGAGGCCAGGGGATAGGCCGGGTTCTGTTGGCGCAGAAAATCGCCCAGCACGTCCAGGCACAGGTCGTGGCTGCCGGTGCAGAGCATGGTGCGCTCGACCTGCGGCAGCGGCGCCAGCAGATCGATCTCCACTTCGCGGCCGTGGATTTCTCCTTCGGAGGCGGCGTCAATGCGGAGGATGGCGTTGGCCCGGGTCAGGGTGGTGATCGCCCCGGCACCCTGTTTGAGCGGCACAGCGACAAAGTTGACGCCAATGCGGCCGACAATCATTCGTCGAAATTCCTCAATGCCTGCGCGCGAGGGCAAATCCTTGGCCAGGACCGCCCGGATCGTGGTCGGCGGCGGCACATAGATGCCCTGCATCCGGGCCAGGAGCGGGGCCACCAACTGTTCCATGGCGATGATCGCCGACACCGGATAGCCGGGCAGGCCGACCACCGGTTTGTTGTCGATCACCCCGAGAATAGTCGGTTTGCCCGGCATGATGGTGACGCCATGCACCAGGGTCTCGCCCAGTTGCTCGATGATTCGCACCGTGTAGTCGGCGCTGCCGGCCGAGGAGCCGGCGTTGACGATCACCAGGTCGGCGTCGGAGGCGACCATGGCCTGGACGTGGCGGGTGATCGATGCAAAGTCGTCGCTGATGATCGGCGTGATCTCGACCTCGGCCCCGGCCTGCCGGGCCAGCCCTGCAAGGACGGCGGCGTTGGATTCAACCGTTTTGCCCGCAGGCGGCGCGTCCGGATAGTCTTCCAGGCGCACCAGCTCGCTGCCGGTGGGGATGATCGCCACCTTGGGTCGTTTGCGCACCCGCACCGCAGCGCAGCCGCCGGTGAGCAGCGCCCCGAGATCGGCCGGGCGGAGCTGATGGCCGGTGGGAAACAGCAATTCGGTGGCGACAATGTCCTCGCCCACTTTGCGCACATGCTGCCAGGGATAGACCGGGGCGCGGATCACGCCGGTTGCGCCGTCTTCGCCGAGCAGCACGTTTTCGATCATAATCACAGCGTTTTTGTCCGCAGGCAGCGGATAACCAGTGTTGATCATCACCGCCTCGCCGGCGTCAATCCGCAGGGTCAGGGGCGCGTCGTCGCTCGCGCCGAAGGTGTCCTCGGCCCGCACCGCCAGGCCGTCCATGGCGGCCGAGTGGAACGACGGCGACGAGAAGCGGGCGTGGACCGGACCAGCGGTCACCCGGCCGCAGGCCAGCTGCGAGGGGATGGTCTCCTCGCCCGGGCTATGGTTGCTGAAACGGGACCAGAACAGCTGCTGGGCCTCTTCCCGTGAATGCATGTTGAGATAGATTTTTCGTTGCATGGCGGCGTCAGGGGATTAGGGGGGAGTCGTTTTGATGGCCAACCAGATATAATCGTTGTCTTCTTTCTTCTGGAGACAGCGGTTTGCCATGTCGAAGGTAATTGATCATTTCCTGAATATCATCGGAAACTTTTTTGTTCACAGTTGAGGTGGTGTTTTTAGGAGAGAGGTTTTCCAGGTATTCGATGGTGGTATTCTTTGCTTGTGGATCACTGTCCAGCAGGGCGATGTTGATGACGTCCTGAATTGCCTTGGTGGAATAGAAGGCATTGGTTGTCTCGATCAGTCTTTGTGTAATCGTAACCAAGGTGTTTTCCAGCAGTTCGATTCTGTTTTGCAATGCTTTGATTTCCTGATTCATTTCTCTCCCGGCAATAGCGGCAATAGCGGAAATTGCGGCAATAACGGCAATGGTTGCTGGACAATCTCGGCGGCCTGCCGCGTCATCCTCTCATGGAAACAACAACACCGGGCATTCCACCCCTTTGTCCAGCCCCTCGACGTCGCGGCCGATGGGCAGGAGGCCGTCGGCGCGCACCAGCGGGTTGAGCAGACCGGATTTGCCGTAGACCGGCACGGCCAGAGGCGGCGCGCCGTTGTCTTGCGGGGTCAGACGCACGCGGACGTAATCCTCCCGGCCGATCACCGAGGGCATCTGCTGGGCGGTGACGGCGCGAATGGCCTGCAGGCCCAGGGTCGCGCCCAAACCGCTGTATTGCCGCAACAGCGGCCGGACAAAGCAGTAAAAAATCACCAGAGCCGAGGCGGCGTGGCCGGGCAGGCCAAACAGGGCCTTGTTGCCCTGGCGGGCCAGGATGGTCGGTTTGCCGGGGCGGACAGAAACCCCGTGCACTAGCATGCGACTCTCCGGGACGGCGGCAAACACCCGGTGGGTGAAATCGCGCTTGCCCACCGAACTGCCGCCGGAGAGCAGCAGCACGTCGGCGTCGGCCAGGGCCTCGGTGCAGACCGCGAGCATGCGGTCAAAATTGTCGCCGCAGATGCCGTGGGACACGGCTATGCCGCCGGCTTCCTCGACCAGGGCCGCCAGGGTGGTGGAATTGATGTCGCGGATCTTGCCCGGCGGCGGCGTCTGCTCGGTAGGCACCAGTTCGTCGCCGGTGGAAAGAATAGCGACCCGTGGCCGACGATACACCGGAACCGAGGTGACGCCCAGACCCGAGAGCACGCCCAGATCCTGGGGCCGCAATCTGCTGCCGCAGCCCAGCACCGTGGAGCCCGGCGCGTAATCCTCGCCGGTGCGGATCACGTTTTCCCCCGGCGCCACCGGCCGGAACACTGCCACGGTTTCTTCGTCAAGCAGCTGGGTGTATTCGACCATGACCACGGCGTCAGCCTTTTGCGGCAGTTCGCCGCCGGTCCAGATGCGCGCCGCCTGGCCGGGCCGCAGGCTCATCGCCTGGCCGGAGGCCCCCATGGCGATCTCGCCGATGATCGTCAACAGGGCGGTTTCCGACTCGGAGCAGCCAAAGGTGTCGGCGGCCCGCACCGCAAAACCGTCCATGGTGGAACGGGAAAAGGGCGGCAGGGCCTCGCGGCAGGTCTGTTCCTGGGCAAGGATGCGTCCCCTGGCTGCGGTCAGCGCCACAAATTCGGCATCAAGGGGTGCGAAATCGCTCAACAAAGCAACAAAATCAGAAGGGCGGATCAGTTTGAAAAAATCGTTCATGCTGTTTTGCCTGTGCAAGGCCTCGTTACGGGACAAGGGGGGCGAGAAAAGGGTTGCCGGAATTCAAAAAGCTGCCGGCGGCGGCACAAGAACGGAGGCCGCATTCATGCGTTCAAGTATAGCATGGATGCGGCGATCTGGAGCAGAGAATTTGCCGGCAAGAAGGGAAGGGGGAAAAGGCGGCCAGCGGCGGGGAAATCATCCTCCGCCGATGGCCGGAAAGACAGCCAGCTGATCGTCTTCAGCCGGAACCTGCTGCAGTTCGCAGTGGCGCGAATTGATCATGGTCACGCCGACCTCGTCAAGCGGCACCCCGAGGGAGCGGATGATGTCCTCAACCGTGGTTCCCTCGGGGTATTCCATGCGCTGCTGCTTGAAGCGGTTGTCCCGGAAATAGGCGAACAGTTTAACTGTGAGCTGCATGAATCCGTGTTGTTTGGTTAGAAGTTCCAGAACGAGTCAATGGCCTCGTCGGTGATGTCCCACACCACGTTGTGCGGCGCAATCGGCTCCTCGGAGAAAAATTCGGGCAGCCGGTCGTCCTTGTTGGTGAAACCGGCGGCTAGGTTGAAGGCGCGTTCGGTTTTGAGGATGGTCATGCCGAGGTTGGTGACGTCGTTTGCAACCAGGTTGATGCCGTAGCGGGCGTTGATCAGGTCGATCAGGGCCGGCAGACAGGTGGCGTCGTCGAGGGCGGCGAAGGCGATGAACAGGCACATGCCGGTGGAATCGATGGCTGCGGTGGCGATCTGCAGGTTGCGCGACAATTCCACCTGGCCTTCCTTGCTGAGCGGGTCAACCTTGCCGCCGACGCCGAGGATGTTGGTGGCAATGGTGTAGCCCATGGTGTGATCAGCGCCCTGGGTGGAGGTGGCGTAGGTGATGCCGATGCCCTTGATGGCGCGGGGATCG
>Ga0074197_1001540_pt1 | contig 19097 bp, 17 predicted proteins | sample EPASupsiteSAE305_FD_64526 | JGI IMG/M metagenome (GOLD analysis project Ga0074197, IMG submission 64526) | Bioremediated contaminated groundwater microbial communities from EPA Superfund site, New Mexico - SAE3-05 reassembly with SPADES | ecosystem: Environmental > Aquatic > Deep subsurface >...
GAAAAGACGGCCAGTAAAAGCAGGTAAAGCCAGCCACTCGTGCTGACATCCATGGTCCATTTCCCGGCAAAGCAATTGAAGAGGCCGAAAATGACCGTTACAAAAAGCCCTAAAGAGGCTGTATAGCTAACTTTATTGACCGAAGTCAGTTCCCTGCCGATGATATTGATGCCGATACTATGGGAGAGCGCGCCCAGCAGCGCCAGGACCACGCCCAAAGTTGGGATGGTGCCTGAAGAGGTCCAATACAAAAGCAGCAAGCCCAGGCCGGAGATGAACAAGGCAATTATCCTGCCCCAGCCCAAGCGGTCTTTATTCCAGAAGTGGGAGATCAGGCAGGCAAAAGAAGGGTAGACATAAAAGAAAAAGATCGATAAAGTGGCGGGCATCAGCGCAAAAGACCAGTAAACGCAAGCAGAAGTAGCCAAAGAGAGAAAGCCTAACTTCACGAGCACTTTTCTCTTGTCTTTGGGAACGAGAATAGGCGAGCCGATAGCTTTGGCGATAATTATAAAAATGAGCGCCATCACCAGGTAGCGGAAGAACAACAAAGTAGAGGTGTTCATGCCCTCTCCATAACAGATCTGGGCGATGACACCTTCCGTTCCCCAGGTGAGGGCGGATATGGCGACAATGATAAAGCCGCCTGTATTATTTTTACCGGAAAAGAGTGCGGATAAAAATGACATTGATATCCCTTCTTTTTAAACGGGTCATATTTATTTTACTTTATTTGAGGGGATTAATAAAGGTGTAAGTGGTAATTTGAGCTTTGAGATAGGGCCCTGCGGCCAAAAAAGAGGGGGAGAAGGTCCGACAGGTAATACGTTGTACACAAGGTCTTGCAAGGATGCCCACCCTCTGCCCCCTCCTGTACTTTGAGAGAGTGGGAAGAGTTAGGATATCGGTACGGTAGGGTGAGAGTTTTTTGCTGAGGGGGCTTCGCCCCCTCAGCCCCCCCTGTTAAGAAGAGACGAGCTCCTGGTTGCTACGCTTATGATATTGGTAACTGTAGTCGGAAACGAGGGAGAAGGCCCGACAGGGGAATATGTTGTCCATAGGACCATGCCGCATTATGTGCTTGAGGGAATATTGGTATTCTTATATATTTTGACAGTATAAAGTATTTGATATATAATATATATAGAAAACTTTCTATGTCATAGAATAATATCTATAAGGCCGGTGAAGAATGTGGAAAAAGATAATAAAGGTTATGTTCAGATATTGAAGGCGATGGCTGATGAAACACGTATGGAAATTATAGAAATGTTGTCCGCTGGAGAACTTTGTGCCTGCAAAATACTGGAAAACTTTAATTTTACGCAGCCGACCCTTTCTTATCATATGAAGATTTTGACCGAATGCGGTCTTGTTGAAGGTATCCGTGTTGGAGCCTGGATGCGATATTCCTTGAAAAAAGAAACTTTTGCCGAGCTCCAAAAACTATATAATCACTTTTGTGATTCGATAAGTGAGAAAAAAATAATTAATTGCTGTGAAGATTAGTTTTTTAAAAATAAATCAGAAAAGGTAGTGATTATGATGTCTAAAACATGGTATCCGGTAATTGATAGTGAAAAATGTATCGAGTGTGGAACTTGCGTTAATTTTTGCCAACATGGTGTCTACGATAAAGAAAAAGATCCCACAGCGGAAGTAGTTTTACCTGAAGGTTGTATCCAGGGCTGTCATGGCTGTGGCAATATCTGTCCTGTTGGAGCTATCACCTATCAAGGGGATGATACAGGCTGGACTCCGCCGGATGAAAAAAAAGAGAAAAAATCCGACAGCGGTTGTTCCTGCGGCGATGATAGTAAAGAGGGTTGTTCATGTGGTGGGGATTGCTGCTGTTAATTAAGGCTTTGTGCTTTTATGAAAGGAATTTATTGCATGGACAAGCGAAGAATCATCATGATTCTGGGATTTGCAGGTTTTGTAGCGATGGCGGACAACTGGGTCGTTTCACCAATCCTTCCGGCTATTGCTAATGACTTGAATGTAAATATAGCTTCTGCTTCAATCGTCATTACCGCATATATGATACCTTTTGGTTTGTTTCAATTGCTTTATGGGTATTTAGCGGAGCGCTTTGGAAAACGCCAAGTCATCACACTTTCCGTTTCCCTATTTACTGTCGCAACCGCTCTGTGTGCTTTTTCAGTATCAATTCCTAGTTTAACAGTTTACAGAGCTCTGACAGGTATGTTTGCAGCCGCGATCATGCCGGTTTCTCTGGCATTAATTGGTGATATGTTTCCGATAGAAGAAAGACAATCGGCTATCGGTGCTTTTCTGGGTATTTCTTTTCTGGGGCAGGGGCTAAGTATGGCTATTGGTGGTTCCATTGCGCAGTTTCTCAACTGGCGAGGTGCATTTGCTGTCTATGCTGGTTTAGCAGTTGTTTCTTCAATTTTGCTTTTTACCATTGGCCGGAAGATTCCCTCACAAAAGAATACTGAATGTAGAATGTTGACGCCATACCTTAATATCCTGAAGAATTCATCCAGTGCAACTATTTACGGACTGGTTATCTTTGAAGGTTTTTTTCTTTTAGGCTCATTCTCATTTTTAGGTGGGTTTCTCAAGGCGAGCTTTGACTTGAGTTATCTTGCTATCGGATTAGTGATGACGGCCTTTGGTATGTCGGCCTTGCTAGGTGGGCGGCGAGCCGGCAAAATTGCAGCCAGAATTGGACGTTTGCGAACAGTAGTTCTAGGCTTGTCATTAGTGTTAATTGCGGATATCCTAGCGGTGTTTGCTGTTCAGTCATTGCCCGTTGTGATAGTTGCGGTTGGCTTGATGGGGCTGGGGATGATGTTTGCCCATTCGACCTTCCTGACTATTGCCACGGAATTTGCCGCGAAGTCACGAGGATTTGCCATGTCACTGGTGGCTTTTTGCTTCATGGGTGGCGGTGGCATAGGGACAGCTATCGGCAGCAGGATCGTAGGTAGTGCCGGTTATGGGACTTTATTTATCAGCTATGGGATAGGCTTGCTGGTCTTGATTTTTGTCACTTTTCTTGCCCGCCGAAGTTTTCAGCCGCAGATGATACAGAATTCTAAAGTAAAAGGAGCTTAATATGAAAAAATTGATAATTGAATGGAAACATCTTGATGTAGCAGGTGAGACCTGCGACCGTTGTTATGATACTGGTGAAAACCTTACTCAGGAAGTAAAAAGATTAAACAGGGCTCTGCAGTCAAGAGATATTACTGTTGAACTGATTGAAACAAAATTGGATGATACCAAGATCCCGGAATCCAATGTCATCCTTTTCAATGGTGTTCCTCTTGAAGATATTCTTGATATCAAAATAGCAAAAAATTATTGCGATTCCTGCACGGCTTTATTGGGAACCGAGACTTATTGCCGAACGGTGACCTTTGAAGGCAATGAATATGAAGATGTTCCCGCGAAAGCGATACGCCAAGCAGCCTATAAAGTATTAGGACTTGAAGCAAAGCAATCTGGTAATTCCGGCTGCTGCTGTGGCGGTAGCAATTGTTGCTAACAACAGGCGAGAAGGATTGCTTTGGTATGGGGTTTTAATGCCGAATACTATCCTGCTGTCAGTTTAGTTTGAATTATCCTGCCATGACCACAAGGACTCTTTATAGCAAAGACCGCCATAAGGCGGTCTTTGCTATAATTATAATCATAGAGAGAGTCTTTTGTAGTATTTATCAGTTAAATATTTTCTCGAAAGAAGCTTATTCAATAAGGGTGTGTGCTGCACACCCTTATTGAATATTAATTTAGGAGATTTAGATAGCCGCAAAGGGCTTGGGATAGAAGATTGTAGCAATCTTTTGGATGAAAGCACCGCCTGGATCATTGGAAATGGTGCCGTCTTTATGCATACCGACGAATTTTCCGGTGGAGCGGAATAAGTTGAAATCGAGGAAGAATACGGTGCCTGTAGGAATCAGTAATTCTCTCCAGGCTAAGAGGTAGCAACCGTCTTGGAATTTGATAATCTTGGCATATTCAGCAGCGCTGTGGCCTTTTTGTTCACCGTGCAGGCAATGCCAGACGAATCTTTCGCTGTTTATATAGTAATGTTCATAGAAATGGTTGGGGCTGTACTGATACACGGCATGTTCGCCGATCAGATCGCGGGAGAAAGCAGGGGCAAAACCGGTAGCTTCGCCGCCTTCGATAGTCCCAAAATAGAATTCATGATTGACCATGGTGTCGCCGGGTTGAGGATTAAGTTTCATGTAGACATGGATGACAACGGCTCTGAATGTTTTGGTGTTGACGAACAGGGTCAGGGTCTTGCCTTCTGTGCTGTTGATAACTAAGTCAACATAATAGGTATCCTGCTGGACATTGATGGCTTCGTAAGGAGCGGTACCGCTCAATCCTTTGAAAGACCATGCGCAATCATCAGCATTTAATAGATCAAAAACGATCTGATCTCCTGCTTCACTATTGAAAACGAATTTGTTTCCTCCCAATTCTTTGGTTGCCGGTAATCTGTTACCGTCGATACCCGCGGAAAAATCTTCCATGTTTTTCCATTCTTTTGGTGCGTTCTTCATTGTTGATTCGACCATTTAAAATTACCTCCTTGATTTTCTTTAGATCTAATTTATTAAAGAAACTTCTTTTAAAAAACTTAAATATGGTGTCCTTCCAACTTCAATATTATGCCGCAATTGGCTTTGCTTATTGTACAAAGCGGTACATGAAAATGAAAATATAAGCTTGGGGTTTAGCTGGGCAAATCTTTTGTTTTTTATAAAAGATGCCCACCCCCTGACTACCTCCCGTACTTGAGAAGAGTGGCAAGAGTTAGGTTATCTGTGCGGGAGGGGGGAGAACTGATGGCAGCCTTGATTTAAGCAGAACTGGGAGAGGACTGGCAGAAAGGAATATGCCTACTGCAAAGCCCTCATCCCCTGACCATCACTAGCGGAAAGGGGAAGCAGCCCTCCGGCTGCCTTGACTAAGGCAGAACTGAGGAGAGGCCCTACCGAAGTGGGGATACGCCGTTTACTATATCCTATAAAACATGAAGAACCCAGCTGTTTTTATCCAGAAGGGTTCTTCTAATTCAGAGTAGTCTTGAAGAATTTATTAAACACATGATTTTTCGAATTTTTCCATGAAGCTTGAAGGCGTAGTTGCGGCGAATTTTTTGAATTCCCGAATAAAGTGCGCCTGGTCATAGAAGCCGCTATCATATACCACATCGGAAAATTCGCATTTATTAAAGTTGAGGAGCATTTGTAAGGAATTTTGGAAACGGATGATACTGCTAAAACGTTTAGGAGCTATGCCATAAAATTCTTTGAATTTTTTGCGCACATAACGCTCGGAATAACCCGTATAAGAGGTAATGTCCTCCATTCTCATATTGCCCCGGGAATAGCAGATCGCTCTATAGACATAATTAGTAAAATCTGTGATCTTTCCATTGTCGATAATATATTTTTGGGCAAAATCATCAAAGATATTGATTCTTTCTTCAAATGATTTGCCAAGATGTATCTTTTCAATGATATCGCTATCATGTATCACTTCGTTTAAGGGCGCTTCGCCGTCACAAAGATCAATGAGATTGCTGTTTAGTTTTTTGATGCCGCGTTCACTGTATGGTCGGAAGCCGAAATAATCGAATCCTGGTTCCAGAGTAATCGTTTTGTTTTCGAGACGTTTACCGTATAAGGTGGCACGAGGATTTTTCGGATCGCAGCAGAAAAGAATGTCCATGCAGGCATCAGGGACCATTTGTACTTCGGTTGAGTTTTTCTTATCAAGCCTGAACTGATAAAATACGGCATCAGTTTTGGTCACTTGATTGCATTCTTTTTGTTTTTGCACATAATAAGCCTTGCCGAAAACAAGTCCCGGTTGTGAAGGAACCATGGCCGTATTATTCGCGTCAAAAAAATCTTTCATAATATATTCCCTCCCTCGCCCTTTTCTCATCAATTGACGGGATGAAATAAAAGTTATGACAAAATAATTATCTGAAAATTTACTTTAATTATATTCTAACACAAATACTCTTAATTGTACAAAGCGGAACATTGCTTTAATTTAACAATAGCACTTAATTGGCGCAAATACAAGTAATTACCAATAAAGCTAATAGGTATTTTATAGGAAATAAAAGTATAGAAAAAGTTGAGATTTGCTGTTAACGGTGCGTTTTTTATCTTTCTAGCAAAGAGCAATATCGGACGGGTGGGAGGATCCGAATTATGCGAAACGGGCGGATAAACGACATAAAAGCATTCGCTTTGGGGAGCGATGCTTTCATGTCAGGCTCTATTTAAATGTAAAGCCTTTTTTTAATTTAGGAGGTGGCAGTAAAACAGATTTCTTTATATATTAATTGTTTATAAAGAACTTATTTTGCGGATGCTTCAGCTTCATTTTTACCTTTTTTGGCAAGTACATAAGGGTTGGATTCTTTAACGAAGAAGCTTAGGACAAAGTCAATGCCGAGGAATACGGCGCCAAGTCCCATCGTGGCGGCCAGACCGTGAAGGTCTGCGACCTTGCCAACGGCGATCGGGAAGCAGGAACCGCCGATTAATTCGCCAACTCCGTTGACTGTACCTTGGGCGGTGGCTCTCAAACTGTCTTCGACTGTTTCCATGGGGATCAGAACGGCGAAGATGGGAGTCATAGCGCCGGGCACGCCACCGAAGATAACATAGGCAACTACAGCAAACATAGTGCCGGGGAATCCGAACATAGCCAGAGGTGCCAACATGCAGAGGAAGTAGAAGATGATCAGTGCAGGTTTGCGACCAAAGTTATCCGAAAGCTTCGGTGCCAGGAAGGAGTAGACCATATAGAGGATGCCCATGAGTGAGGCGGCAAAGCCCATCTGCTGAACCGTCAAACCGGCAACATTGACCAGATAGACAGAAGAATAAAGAGCAAGTGTCCAGAAACCGGCCATACTGAAGATGGAGATCAGGATACAAACAGGGATATTTCTGCTCTTGAGCAATTTACCGAAGTTGTTGGATTTTTGTAATTCGGGGTTTCCGAAATCACTTGCGGGTTTGACATGAATCTCTTTGATGAATTTAGCGATCAAGCCAACCATCACAAAGCTGGGTAGACTGGCCATCAGAAATGTCATCTGCCAGCTCATAACGGCCACGAGCTGTGTGACCAAAAGCGGTCCAAGGGTAACGGCGATCAAGCCAACGCCGACGTTGACGATACCGGAGTTACGGCCGAATTTGTTTTCACCGGAGCTATGAACTAAGATGGACATCATCAAAGCGAACAGCGGGCCTTCACCGATACCAACTATCAGACGAAGGATCAACAAACTACTAAAGGTCGTGGCCAAAGCGCATAGGCCTGTGGCTACAGCGGTTATTAAAGTGAAGATGATCAACCAACGTTTTCTTAAACCGGATTTGTCTGATACTGCTCCAAAGAAAATAGCGGAAAGGGCATAAGCGGCTGTAGTGACAAAGCCGAGTAGGCCAATCTGTGTATTGGTGATTCCTAACAGAGGCTGAATGACCGGCAGTAAGAATGAGATCGATAATCTGTCTAAGAAGACAAATCCCCATGTGAGGAAGAATAATACTACCGTTGTAGCTTCATATTTTGAACGTGCTTTTGCATCATCCATTAATTTTTCCCTCCCTAATATTTATAAAACCTTATGTGTTATTGTTTATATAAAATGTGCTGTACTAAAAGCAATTGCTTATTTATTTTGCCTAATATCGTTTTAGTACAGCACATTCTCTAAAAAAACCTTCTTGCTGTCATAAAGTGTTTATATGGTTACATAAAGTGTTTGTTTCTGGCGGATATTAAATCTTGTCATATTTGCTGGGATAGTAGGTCTGGTTGAGTTTTTCAATTGTGGCGCCGGCTTTTTCCAAGCGGATGCTGCCGTCGGGATTGCAATTGAAGAAAGTACCGGTTTCACGAAGAGCGTATTCGGGATCATCTCCGTAATCGATGAACCAAATGGGGGAGGTAGGAATAACTACTTCACACCATCCAAAGACAAACTGATGTTCATCGAATTTCCAATATTCGGCGGGTTCGATAGAAACTTGGCCCTTTTGTTCGCCTCTGAAGCATTTCCAGCAGAAATGGCTGGCAGTGATATAATAATGTTCATAGGTGTGCTCTTCGGAATAGGTATAAAGGGCTTTTAAGGCGATCAATTCTTTGGTTCTATAAGGTGCGATGCCGGTAGGAGTACCACCAAGGATGACGCCGCCTTTGAAGACTTGAGCGAAACGAGGTTCAACTCTGATCTCACCCTGTTTAATATAATTGTAAACGGAGATAGCGCGCAGACTCTTGAGGTTGAAAACTACGGTTTGGGCGGAGTCATTTTTCTTGCTAATCTTGTAAGTGACGATATAGGTGTCTTTTTGTACATTGACAGCTTCATATTCATCTACGCCTTCATCATCGGCAGTTTTCCAAGCAACTGTCTTGGCCGCAAATTTCAAAGAAAGCTTTTCACCTTCGAAGTCAAATTCTAATTCTTTTCCAGCTAATTCTTCGGTACCAACCAGGCGATAGCCGGGGGTGTTCATATCTTTTACAAAATCATCATAAGTCTTCCAACCTTCAGGGGCTTCATTGGTATAATCTAATGCCATTTTTTTTCCTCCTTGTTCTCCTTTTTTTGAATTTTCTTTAAAACTATTTACTTCCCAGGCAAGGTTTAACTTTTTAAAGGTGCTAAGTGAGAATATATTATTAAGATGGGTTTTATTTAAAATGAAGAGTTTTTGTGGTGCGAAGTCAAAGACTTTTCATATAAATCAACATTATTCTCTATTGCACCTTATTCGCTTGAAATAGTATTGAGCTTACCCCTTTCCGATGTGTTTTATATTGCTTTTGCTGCTTAATTGGCTTTGCCTAACTAACTTAATCTGTCATGGCTGCTTTCATTAGCGCTGAATCGGTAAACTGTTCAAACTTAATTATTTTGCCGTCGGCTAGTTGCCAGACATGGGCGACACGAATTTTGAATTCTTTTTTGGTTTGGCTATGCACCCCTGCGTACCAACCGAGCATAATTACCGTATCTCCCGCTTCATAAAACTCTTCCGGGATGCAGGCAAACCATTCCCAATCTTTGCCTATGCGTCCGAAGACATTTTCTAAAATGTCTTTTTGGCCGGTATATGTCCCCCCATAGGGGCCTCCGGCTATCTCCGTCCAGGTCGCGTTATTGGCCAGATCGCTTAACATGCCGGGGATATTGCCTTCTTTGCCTGCGGCATATGAATCTTTGATGATCGTTAAATTGTCACGCATACTCGCACCTCAAATTAAATAGATTTTTTTGTTGCTTTATTTTGTTGCACATGAAGAGTGAATAGTTTGACTTTCTCTCTTTACACCTTGATTCTATTGCAAGCTTGATATTGTCTATTGTATAAAGCGGCACATAAATTTTTGGTCATATTTTTTATTTAATAATTTAAAAAATACCAGCTTAATGGTAAAACAACAAAAAAATACTCTTGGGCCGATCTCAGCTCAAGAATATTTTTTTTGTTTAGTATTGGAAAAATTGATGTCCTTAATATTACAAAGAGAAAAAGCTTATTCTCTTCTTGATAATAATGACTAATAATAAAAAATTATTAATTATTATTTTGTTTGTTTTGTGAAGATTATATAATAATATAGTGGTCTTATTTTGCCAAAATAGCTGTTTTATCCATTGAAATCAATAAATAAAATGATATAATATTATAAATAAATAGTTATTTGCATAGGGCAAAATAAGTAATTTAGATGATGGGTTGGGAAGGACGCTATGCCGGAAACAATCATTCTCGCTCTGCTTTTTGCCAAATTGAAAAAGTATAAAATTAAAGAACTCTTCACCTTATGGGAGTTTTATGTAATATTGTCATTTGAGGTTTTTTTAGCGATCGTACAGATCAATGTCTTTTTACAAGATTTCGGCTTGTTGAGATATATGAGCATAATTAGGACTGTATATTTATGCTCTTATCTTTTCTTGGTCTTTAGATTTAGGATATATAAAAGCGCCATTGTTGGCTCTGGTTTTCTTGTTTTGGGCAGTGTTTTGAATCAGGTGGTTATTGCCGCAAATGGTGGCCGGATGCCTGTTTTCCCCACATTATCAAAATTAACCGGCTATATATCGGGAAATCAGCCTATAGAAACTATCGACAATATCCATAAATTTGGTACTCAGGCTGTCAGCCTCCTTTTTCTCACGGATATCATCGACTTGGGCTATTCGGTTTTGAGTATTGGGGATATTTTTATCAGACTTTTCGCTTTTATTATTATATACAATAGTATCAAAAGATTAAATATGGAAAATTCCCTGGTTGAAGAAAAATCTTCTGCAAAAATCGCTTAATTAATATTGCTAATCGTTTATGAATGCGTTAATATAAAGATAGATATTTCACAAGATAGAAGAAGCAAGAAGCGGTCCTTTCCAAATGGTAAAATCTGCTCCATTTACTGACCCCTTCTCTATGTCGAAATTTGTCGAGGCGTATAGCCTTAAACATATATTACTTGGTGGATTACCTGCTTTTATTGCACCCAAACGCGTTTACAATGAAATTCCTATATTCATTCCCCATATGGATATAGATAAGTTAGATGGATAGAAACTAAAGCTGATTCCTACAAATCAGCCAAAGTGTTTTTTCTATCAATCTGACACACCAATTTGGTGTTAAAATTATCCCTACAAAAGCTATATAGGCCGGCCTAGGCCGGTCTTATATAGTATTTTTCAGCATATGGGGGAGAATTAATGGACAAGGATAAAAAAGAACAGATCAACAAGATAATGGACATAGTTAAACTATGTTCTTTAATCTTTGTGGGCTGTATCATCTTCAAGCATGTATTCATCAATCCGCAGATCACCTATTCGGTCTTTGTCATGGTTGCCGTCTTGTGCTGCATTGTTATTCCCTGTGTTTATTTTATCTGGAATTTCCGGAAAAAGAGAAAATCTGGTGTTCCCGCGAGCAGGTCCTTTCAATTTATTGAAAGCCTTTGTTTTGTGATTATCTTTTGTTTTATGATCCTGGTATCCGGCGCTTCGCAAAGTGATTACAAGTTTTTGCTTTTATTGATCATTATCTCCGCCACGATTCAGATGGGGATGAGCGAAGGCCTCTATATTGCCATGATTTCCGCGATTTCGGTGCTTGTTATAGACCTTATTACCTTTGTTCCGGTAGTAATTGGCGCCACTCATCTGGAATATGATCTGATCCTTTGCGGTATCTTTATTCTGGTTGCTTGGACGCTGGGATTTTTTGTCAAATTTGAGGAACAGTATATTCAGGAGCTGGAACATTGGGTCAATGTTGATAATCTTACCCATCTCTATAACTATAGATTTTTTAGTACTGCCTTAAAAGAAATGATCGAGCAAGCTAGAAATGAAGGATCGAAGCTTGCTTTTATGTTTTTGGATATAGATTTTTTCAAGAATTATAATGACTTAAACGGACATCTGAAAGGCGATACCGTACTTAAGACCATTGCCGATATTTTAGTACAATCAACGCGAAAAGAGGATGTCGTCGCCCGCTACGGCGGTGAGGAATTTGTCATCGTTATGCCGAACGTCGCAGAAGATGAAGCCGTCAAGATCGGTGAGAGTATTCGCGCCCAAGTCGAAAGTACCTATTTCGAAAATCAGGAATACCAGCCCAACGGCAATTTGACCATTTCCGTAGGTATATCCTCATTTCCTGAAAAAGCTAAAGATGACGACGAACTGATCAGAAGCGCAGACGATGCCTTATACAGGGCGAAATTTTTCAGCAAAAACAGGGTGGAGACTTATACTTCTATCTTGGACGAGCTGAAAAACGATATCGAGGACAAAGATATCGACCTCATAACCTCCATCAAGACACTGATTATGGTTATCAATATCAAGGACCGCTATACATATGGACACACCGAAAGGGTGGTCATCTATTGTAAGATGCTGGCGGATGAGCTGAGATTATCGGAAAGCGACAGGAAAAAGCTCATCTACGCCGCTTATATGCATGATATCGGTAAGATCGATACACCAAAGATGATGCTCAACAAGCCAGGAGCTTTGACCCTGGAAGAATGGGAAGTCTTGCAACAGCATCCGGTCAAGGGCGCGGAGATCATCAGTCCAGTGGATTCTCTATGCGATATCATTCCTTTGATCAGGCACCATCATGAGCGCTATGATGGCACAGGTTATCCCGATAAGTTAAGGGGAGAGGACATTCCTTATCTGGCGCGGGCCTTGACTGTTGTGGATTGTTTCGACGCCATGATGTCCAATCGGCCCTATCAAAAGAGAAAGACATTTGAGGATGCCATAGAGGAACTCAAACGCTGCGGCGGTTCACAATTTGATCCGCAATTAGTTGATACCTTTATTGATGCGCTGATCAAGAACGGTTAAATTAGCTTTTAGCAGGCAAATAAATAAAATATCAATACCCACCTGGATGACTGGTGGGTATTTGTTGTTGTGACAAGTATTTTTATTGTATTTGTGCCGGGGAGGAGAAAAGAGTTGGATTAGAGGATGAGTGAAAGGGTAAAATAGAAAAGATTTTAAAATTAAACATGTTAATAAGATAACTAAATCTACATATTAAAATAAGAAGAATGCAAAAAGCCGGGTTTCTTGAATTTTTATCTTGAAAATTATGGGTCGGAACTGGTAATTAATTTCTTAGGACTAATTTTTATTAAACTCTTTTATATCTGAACAAAAAATGATATTATAATATTTATGTGATATTTTAATGGGGATCCTTAAAATATTTTCAGGTAAAGTCGGAGGCACTATGTTTGAAAATGTAAAAACATGGTTTGATATTAATTATAAACAGCAACCCATACAGGTCAGATGGATCATGATTTTGACCGTCAGCATCTTCCTGCCCGTGTATATAACTGTGCCGGTAGCTGTTGCTATCTTTGTCATGATGATGCGCAGTGATCTGATGCCCAGAGTTATCAACAAGACACAGCATGTGAGACTTCTGGCTGTATTGGGGTTTTTATTGTTGGCGACGCCGCTGATTTATCATAATTATTACGGTTTTGCCTGCGCTCTTTTATTATGTGTTTATTTAGTCATCCAGATATATATAAATTATTTGATGACGGGAAAACTATTTGATATGCTCTGCTCCCTGATTTGTGCTATCAGCCTGATCTGCGTTTTTATCGCTTTTGCCGAAAAGCTTTTGGTCATACAGGACCGGGTCATGGCTTTGACTTATAACCCTAATTTTTATGCTTATATGATCGAGATTATCGTCCTGGTCTGCTTCTATAAATTCATCAGCACGGAAAAACCCATTTATATATTGATCTTCGTCGCCAATATCGCGGCCTTGCTTTTTACCGGCTGCCGTAGCGCCTGGCCCGCGATCATCATCGGGCTTTTGGTCTTTTCTATGGTTATGAAAAAGAAGAACCTGATGTTCATCCTTTTATTGCTTGGCGCCGCTTTCGTAGTGGCCATCAAATTTGAGCCAACACTTTTGCCGAGATTTGATATCTTAGACCCCTATATCGCCAACCGTTTAGATATCTGGGAGAAAGCTCTTGCCGACTTTGCCCAGCATCCCATATTCGGCAGGGGGCTTTTGGGTTTCTATCAGCTAAGCCACAATAATCCTTATACGCCGCATGCCCATAATATCTTATTCGATCTTTTGCAATGTACCGGTCTTGTTGGTACGGGCATATTTGCTTTCTTTTTGGGAACGGGTATCAAGCAAATGGCCGGCGCTTATCGGATGGGTAATGAACAGATCAAGGCACGTGTAGCTCTTTGCAGCGCCGTCCTGGCCGCGACTTTGACTCATGGCATCACAGATATGCCGATCATGGGCGTGCATACCGGTTTGCTTTTCATCTTTATTATATCCTTGCGGCCTATCCTGGCTTATGAAGCGGTCTTGAAAAAAGAAATAATTTGTACCAAGTAATCTGGCTATGGAAGTACTGGCGGTTGAGTGAATACCACGAGGTTGACCGTCTTTTATATGTCTTAATTGTTGCTTCTTCGCAAGAAAACAAAACGAAAAGGAGTTTTGCTAGATGAAGAAAAATATCAAGACGATATTAATTTTGACAGCTTTGCTTGCTATATGTTTTTCTTTGACCGGATGTGATTCCGCCGGTGATAATGATACAGAGGTTAGGGCGGCTGCCAAGCAGGTTTCTGAGTCATTTGTACAGGCTTTTAATGCCGGTGATATCGGTACCTGTGTTTCGCTTTTAAATAATGATAAGATACAGCTCTGGGAAAAAGGTTATCAAAAGATCAATCATAAGGGAATCGTTGAAGCTCAGGAATTCCTCAAAAAAGAGATGGCTGTAGGGCGCCAATGGGAATTTGACAGTTATAAGGATTATAGTAGCAATAAAGAATATACCGTGACCATGTTGATCAAGGAAACAGGCTTGGATTATACCTTGGCCGGTGTCGATATGATCGGCTCGGAATTCACTTTTACGGTTAAAGATGGCAAGATAACTAAAATGTACATTTTTGTTAAAGCTAAGACCTATGAAAAATTCGCGACTAATACAGCCGGAACCATCGGCGTAGAGCTGGTGACCGCTAATGGCAAGACCACGATAGATAAACTGCTCGCAACTTCTCCCGCAGCGGAAGCCGGCCTTTTGATCGGCGATGAGATCACTGCTATCAACGGCAATAATTGTGCCGATATGCAAAGTATGGAAGCACAGCTGAGGACTAAGGGAACGATCGGCAGCAAGGTCGTCCTGACGGTCAAAAAAGCCGCTACCGGGGAAACTGCTGATGTGGAATTAGTTAGAGTAGACGCGAAAAAGCTGGCGAAGGAGAATAAGTAGGAGCAGCGTAATAAGGCTTAGGAGGTGGTCTTTTTGAAGAATATACCGACTATAGCGACTATACCGGCAAAGTTTTCCCGCCGCTGGTGGCTGATTTTTGTAGCCTATTTTGTTATCATATTGGCCTTTTTACTTTTGACGGAGAATCTGCTGGATATTGGTTTTACAGGGACATCCTTTTTAGCCCGAGTAATTTTGGCTATCATATCGGCATTTATTGTTTGCCTAGGGGGATTTTTAGGAGGGCGTTTCTATTTTCTTATTTGCTCTCTGGGCTTGCTCATAGGTATCATCTATATGCTGTATGTCGTAATTGCTAATACCGCGCCTGGCTGGGGCGACCTGACCAGCATGGTTGGTTATCTTTTTTGCTTGGCGATCAGTATCGTAATCGGCCTCCTGACGGAATTGGTGCTTTTGTCATTGAGAAGGAAGAAAAAATAAAGAGTAAGGGGCCGGTTATTTGGACGGACAGATAAGGGCAAATATCAAAGTGGGCGACTTGGTCGATATCGTGCTTAAAAAAGACCAGGCTACAGGTTCTCTCACTCGGGGACATGTCAAGCGCATTCTCACTAAAAGTCTGACTCATCCGCATGGCATCAAGGTGATGCTGGAAGAAGGCGACCAGGTGGGCCGAGTTAAGACCATTAAGGAATAAATGAAAAAAACACTGCTCTCTGAAGGATAATAAGCTATCCGGAAGGGGGCAGAGCTATGTCTAGGCAACTTTTGCAATAAAAATATGTTTAAATATGTTAATATTTCAAAAAATTCAGGATGTTAGTAGTAATTCATTAGTAATTCGAACTTTTTCGATTAATTGCATATCATGGAAAGAAGAGTTATTATAAATTACGGTATAGGGGGAAAAGAAAGTGATAACAGAAAGTGTCCTCGATATCATTGGTAATACGCCATTGCTCAGCCTCAAAAAATTAACTGGTTTAAATATCTATGCCAAGGCGGAATATCTCAATCCCGGTGGCAGTATCAAAGACCGGGTAGCAAAATACATGATCGAACAGGCTGAAGCTAAAGGATTTTTAAAGCCTGGCATGACCATTATAGAACCTACTTCCGGCAATACGGGCATAGGCATCGCCTTAGTCGGCGTGCAAAAAGGTTATCGTGTAGTGATAGTCATGCCTGAGAATATGAGCGAAGAAAGAAAGAAGATCATCAAAGCGCTAGGCGCTGAGCTGATCCTCACCAAAGCCGAAGACAGCATCGGCGGCTCGGTGGCTGAAGTGGAGAGGCAAATGGCCGCGGACCCGGAACATGTCTTCATCCCGCAACAATTTAAAAACATGGATAATCCCCAGATACATTATATGACTACTGCCGAGGAGATCTGGGAACAGATGGATGGCAAGGTCGATGTATTCGTTTCCGGCTTAGGCAGCGGAGGCACGCTGTCCGGTGTCGGACGTTTCTTAAAAGAAAAAAATCCTAAAGGAAAAATCATTGCTGTGGAACCGAAAAACGTTTCGGCACTCTTAGGGCATGAGCCTGGATTACATAAGATTCAGGGCATTGGAGACGGATTTATTCCGGAAGTATTGGATGTCAATTTAGTGGATGAAGTCATCGAAGTTACTGATGACGACGCCATCAATACGGCAAGAGCTTTAGCCAAAGTCCAGGGCATTTTGGTCGGGACTTCTGCGGGGGCCAATGTGTGGGCTTCTATACAGGCGGCGAAAAAGTACGGGCCAGATAAGAAAATCGTAACCGTCCTACCCGATAGGGTAGAAAGATATTTTAGTACAGCTTTGATCTAGGAAAGGTTTGACCTTTCAGGGGCTGGGAGCAGACCTCAGCTGGCATAAGGACAAGGCATAAGGAGATCGATTCAAGTGTCAAGGGAATTTTTGCTGGGAGCAATAATCATCGTTAGTTTATTTACCTATATTTGCTACATGATCAAGATACCCGAAGGAGCGACCCAGGGTCATGGTTTAGTCAGCAAATTTTTCCGCTTAATAACCGAGGAAAACGAGTAGACAAAAGCTTTCGACAACAAGAAATTTCAGATTAAGTGGTAAAGACACCATAACCTTTCTTCAATCTTAAAAGCAGACAGGCGGATTTCCTATTCGCAAAAATAGAATGCATGTAAGGTGTATTATCGGAGGGGATTGTAGGTTTTTAGGAGGACAGTTAGCGGGGAGGGAATAAGCCATCCTCGCTAACTGTTTTTTTTGCCAGCTTGAGAAGGGCGGAGAGAGCAGTAAGTTTCTTTTGGGGGTTGGCTTTAAGAAGTTAATATGATGCGAGAACCCCACCAGTTACGGTGGGGTTTTTTGTGATGGGGGGAAGGGGAGGAGCCGCAGAGAGAAAAAAGGGTGGGAGTGGGAAAGGAGTGTAGCCCTCTAGCCGGAGGCATCTACGCAGGAGCCCACCCCCTGCCCCCTCCCGTACTGAAAAAAGTTAAAAGAGTTAGGTTTTTAGTGCAGGAGGGGGAAAAAGTAAGGTAAAGAGGGCTTGCGCCCTCCTTACCACCTCGCGTAGTTAGAGAGTGCGACGTGGTGGAGGGGGAGAGAACGGAAAAGGCGGCTTTTCTGGATGTAGGCTAGAGGTAAAGACCATAGGCCGGAGGCCTCTACGCCGTCCGCAAGGACCTTCGACCCCCTCGACACTCTCTAGCTTTAAGAGGAAGCAGTCTTACCGCCATGATTTAGTTATTGCCGGAATACATAGGTGAAAAAGAGGAGAGCATAAGCTCTCCTCTTTTTTTACTCGCTCAAATTGGCGAGTAGCACTTCTTTTAGTTGGTTGAATTCAGGCTTGGTTATCAGCTCCCGGCAGCGGGGACGGGGAAGGGTTATATCGACGCAGCATTTGACCTTTGCCGGACGGTCGGTAAGCACATAGACCTTATCCGACAAGAAGATGGCCTCATCAACCGAATGGGTGACGAGGATGATGGTCCGCTTTTCCTGCTCCAGAACCTCCATCAGCCATTCCTGCATCCTTTCGCGGTTGATGGCATCCAGGGCGGCAAAAGGCTCGTCTAAAAGCATAATCTTGCCGTCGCAGAGCATGGTACGGAAGAAGGCCGCGCGTTGGCGCATACCTCCCGAAAGTTCCGCGGGCCAGGAGTCTTCAAAGCCGTCAAGTCCATAGAGAGCGCTTTGGCTAAAGACTCGTTCTTTGGCTTCTTTAGCGTTTACGCCGCGCAGTTTTAGGGGCAGGGAGATATTCTGCCAGATGCTTTTCCAGTCCATCAACAGGTCTTTTTGCTGCATATAGGAGAAGGCTCCCGGTGCGGCTGCTTGACCGTCGATAGTTGCAGACCCAGCAGTCTTTTCCTCGATGCCGCAAAGCAGATTGAAGATGGTGCTTTTGCCGCAGCCGGAGGGGCCGATGACCGCCACAAATTCCCCCTCTGCGACCTGCATATCGATACTGTCGAGCACTTCCAGGCGGCCGCTTTGGCCATAATTTTCATATGTTTTACTAAGTCCTTGTATCGAAAGCATCAAAGCGGCCTCCTTGCTTTTTATTGGGGCAGATAGTCGTTGGTGTAGATGGTGCTGACATCAGGCATTTTTTCTATTAATCCATTATCGTAGAGCCACTGGGCATAGTTCTGCCAGACTTCTGCTTTTTGCAGGCCCCAGCTGGCGGCATCATCCTGGTAGAGGGGAGAGAGCCATGCCTGGCTGGCCTTGATAAGCGCGGGGTCCAGTTCGGGTACTTGTTCCAAGAGGATATTGGCGGCTTCCTCGGGGTTGGCGGCGGCAAATTCATAGCCTTTGGCGATGGCAGCCATGGCGCTTCTGATGACTTCCGGCTCGGTTGCCAGCTCATTTTGATTGGTGATGATCACCGGCGTATAGTAGTCAAGCGCGGGATCCTGGTCTTTGAGGAAGATGCAATTGATCGGCTTGCCCTTGAGCTCGGCATTTATCCCATCCTGGGCATAGAATATCCATTGGAAGTCGGCATCACGCTCGGTGGTGGTGAAGAAGTCCGCTGTGCCGCTGGTGATGATATTGACTTTGGAGAAGTCGGCGCCGACGTTTTGCATCAGGGATTTGATGACCATTTCTTCGGATTCGGAGCCCCAGCCGGCATAAGTCTTGCCTTCGAAATCTTTGGGGGTTTTGATATTCTTACTGGCGGGGGGGGCAAAAGCCGAAGCATTATGCTGGATAACTGCGGCTGAGGGAACGAAGGGGGGAGGTTGTGTAGGCGCCGAAAGGCAACCGTGT
>Ga0074197_1001541_pt1 | contig 19091 bp, 14 predicted proteins | sample EPASupsiteSAE305_FD_64526 | JGI IMG/M metagenome (GOLD analysis project Ga0074197, IMG submission 64526) | Bioremediated contaminated groundwater microbial communities from EPA Superfund site, New Mexico - SAE3-05 reassembly with SPADES | ecosystem: Environmental > Aquatic > Deep subsurface >...
TTTTTAAAATCCAAGAACCCTAAAATCAAAGTTATCGCTGTAGAACCTTTTGATTCTCCTGTATTATCGGAAGGTAAATCAGGTTCGCACAAGATTCAGGGTATCGGCGCAGGCTTTGTACCAGAAGTTCTCAATACAGCTATCTATGATGAGATTATCAAGGTGAAAAATGAAGATGCTTTCCAGGCTGGTAAAGAACTTTCCCAAAGCGAAGGCTTACTGATCGGTATTTCTTCCGGCGCGGCTGTTTGGGCAGCTACCGAAATAGCAAAGCGGCCGGAAAATGCGGGGAAAACCATTGTTGTAATTTTGCCTGATACCGGTGAAAGATATTTATCTACGCCGCTTTTTGCTTAAATGAATAATTCTCTCATTCATCCCCTAATAACTAAATAGATAAGATTAAGTTAAAATTCTACACTTATCTATTTAGGACTTTACCCTGGCTGATCTGGTAAAAAACCAGCAGGGCCTAGATAATAAAAGTAATGATTAAAAACCCTCTTGACATTAAGCGCGAGAGGGTATATATTAAAACAAAAATTCATACAAAGTATATATGTTTAATAAATATTATAAAAGAAGGAATGTGATAAAAATGGCAGATGAACGAAAATTAAAATTTGAAACCCTACAACTTCATGTCGGACAGGAAAATCCTGATCCGGCGACCGATGCCAGAGCAGTTCCCATCTATCAGACTACATCTTATGTTTTTGCCGATTCGGCGCAGGCTTCAGCCCGCTTCGGACTGACGGAACCCGGCAATATATATACCCGTATCATGAATCCAACTAACGACGTTTTTGAAAAGCGCATAGCTGCTCTGGAAGGCGGTATCGCGGCTCTGGCTACTGCCAGCGGATCGGCAGCCATAACATATGCTGTGCAAAATATAGCTCATGCGGGCGACCATATCGTTTCCGCAAACACCTTATACGGTGGTACATATAATCTCTTTGCACATACATTAAAGGATTTCGGTGTTGACGTCACTTTTGTGGACCCAGATGCCTCCGGGAGTTTTGCAGCAGCGATCCGTCCTAACACCAAAGCTGTCTTTATAGAAAGCATAGGTAATCCCAATGCTAGCCTCATCGATATTGAAGCTGTAGCCAATACGGCGCATAAGCATGGAATACCATTGATTATTGATAACACCTTTGCTACACCGTATCTGCTGCGTCCCATTGAATATGGCGCAGACATAGTCGTCCATTCCGCAACCAAATTTATCGGTGGTCATGGTACGTCTATCGGTGGAGTGATAGTTGATGGTGGTCGCTTCGATTGGGCTGCATCGGGCAAATTCCCTTATTTGACTGAGCCGGATCCCAGCTATCATGGTGTGCGGTTTACTGAAGCGGCAGGTGAGGCTGCCTATATCACCAAAGCCAGAGTGACTTTGCTCAGAGACACCGGCGCAGCCCTTTCTCCTTTCAACTCCTTCCTCTTCTTGCAAGGGCTGGAAACACTTTCTTTGCGCGTAGAACGGCATGTGGAAAATACAATCAAAGTTATTGATTTCCTCCAAAAGCATCCTCAGGTAGAACGTGTCAATCATCCTTCTTTACCAGAGAGCCCTTATAAGAAACTTTATGACAGATACTTCCCCAAGGGAGCGGGTTCGATCTTTACTTTTGAGATCAAAGGAGGGGCAGATGAAGCCAAGGCCTTTATCGACAAGCTGGAGATATTCTCCCTGCTGGCAAATGTGGCGGACGTTAAATCGCTGGTTATCCATCCGGCAAGCACGACCCATTCCCAGATGAATGAACAGGAGTTGTTGGAATCTGGCATCAAGCCGAATACGATCCGCTTATCTGTCGGTACAGAACATATTGACGACCTAATTTATGATTTAGAGCAAGCGTTTAAATAAAGTAGTATTTGAGGATCATAGCATAACGACGGTTCTTTAAAGGGGACTTATCAGTGGCAAAAAAAGTAATGGTAGCCATGAGCGGCGGAGTCGACAGCTCCGTCGCTGCAGCTTTATTACAAGAACAAGGATATGAAGTCTATGGCGCGACCCTCAAGCTTTTCGGCAACGAAGATATCGGCATAGAGGAACGGACGCGTACCTGTTGTTCTCTTGCCGATGTGGACGACGCAATGAGTGTAGCCTGTAAGATGGGATTTGCGCACTATACATTTAACTTTGGTAGGCAGTTCTCTAAGGAGGTCATACAGCGGTTTGCTGATGCTTACATGAATGGAGAGACCCCCAATCCCTGTATCGATTGTAACCGCTATATCAAATTTAAGTTCTTACTTCAGAGGGCAATGTTTTTACAGATGGATTTTATTGCAACAGGGCATTATGCAAGAGTGGAATTTGATGAAAAAAGCGGCCGCTGGTTGCTGAAAAAAGCCAAGGATAGCTCTAAGGATCAAAGCTATGTGCTTTATGCAATGACACAGGAAGAATTATCTAAGACGCTTTTTCCTCTAGGTAACTTATTAAAAAGCGAAGTGCGACTATTAGCAGAAGAACGCGCTCTGATCAATGCCCAAAAACCGGATAGCCAGGATATCTGCTTTGTAAAGGATGGGGATTACGCTGGCTTTCTGGAAAAGGTTATGGGAATCAGATCGGTCCCGGGAGATTTTATCAACAAAAACGGTAAGCTACTGGGAAGGCATAAAGGAATCATTCATTATACGATCGGCCAGCGCAGAGGCATTGATCTTAGTTTTTATAAGCCAAAATATGTGATAAGAATAGATAAAGAAAACAATACGATTATATTAGGGGACGAAAAAGAGCTGTTTATTGACAGCCTGATTGCCAAAGATGTCAATTTTATATCCCTGGAGAAACTGCGATTACCGATGAAGGTTACTGTTAAGACGAGATATAAGCAGACCGAGACTCCTGCGACATTAACTCCGCTGCAAAATGGGTTGGTGCAAATGAAGTTTGAGAGGCCACAACGGGCTATAACTCCCGGCCAGGCGGTAGTTTTTTATGATGGGGATATTGTAGTTGGCGGAGGTACTATTCTCAGATAAGTTTAGAATCAGCAAATATAAAAGACCAAAATGAGGATATGGAAAATGAAGAACACCAGAAAAAGTGTATTATCCTTTTTAGATAAATTTTTAACCTTATGAATATTTATTGCAATGGCATAGGTGTTTTAGTTGGATATTTATATCCCCAATTAGCTAAAACTCTAATTTTGAGTTAGCTATTGCAGTTGCAGTGGCAGTTTTCGGCATTGCCTCTGATGTAGCTTTTACAGCAGTTATAGGGCCTTTGGTTGAAGTGCCGGTTATGATAGCTTTGGTAAATGCTGTGCTTTTATTTAAAAGAAAATATTTTAATGAAGTTAGTCGACATGCCGGGGGCATGTCGCGCGCGAAGCCCGCCAAACGTGCTGGAGCGTAATAGTAGGCTAGCCGAAAGACGAAGCCTACAGCAAGTCCCATCTGCCGCACCAAATAAGAATACTGGTATTTATTATAAAATAAATACCAGTATTCTTTTAGCTTAGCAGTCTTTATCAGATTTTGCTTCTTTTTCTAATATCTTTTGGATATCCTGTTGCACGACGATAGCTCGCATTGAGTAATAAAGAGTATTAGTAAAGTTGAGCAGAGCGTTCAATTCTGATGTATCCTTACCTTTAGTGAGAGCTATAGCTAATGCCGTGGCGGTCAAAGCAATTTGCTCTGGTGTGTAATTTTTAAAACAGATCATTTTTCCCCACCGCCTTTGTCTTCTGCTTATATCTTATGCTTGTCAGATATCTATATAGAATAGCAAGTTTAGCTAGATATAAAAAAGCCCGGCGTTTTTTACCAAAACGCCGGGCAGAATCTAAAATTATTCTAGAAGCAAAATGGAATCATGCCGCACATAAGTCCTAAAATTACTCCGCCAAGAATATCTGAAGGATAATGGACATATAAGTAAAGTCTTGAGAACGCGATAAGAAACGCTATGGAGAAGGATACCAAACCGATAAGAGGACCAAGAGTGCAAAGAACTACTGCCGCGGCAAAAGAAGATGATGTATGTCCGGAAGGGAAGGAATAATCTAATGGCCTCCTGAGGAGGAGGTTTACTCCGCCATTGATGTTGCAGGGCCGAATCTTTGCAATTAGGGGTTTGACCACGAGATTATTGACCAAAGCCGTTCCAATAAGTACATACATGAGCAACATACCATCCCGGCGGTGTTCTCTCATCATTAGCAAAAAAAAGGCAATAGCGATCCAGACTATACCAAAATCCCCCAGGCGAGTAAAAAAAACCATAATCTTATCCATTACGGGGTGAACTTTTTTGGCATGTAGAACGTCCAATAGATAGTTGTCCGTTTTTTTGATTAAAGAAAATGCCCTATTAACCATCTATTTTTCCTTTCTTTCCCCTTTTAAAAACAGGTTTTGATAATAGTAAATAATTACGGCTATTATTATAACAGAAAAAGCCTCTTGGAGCAAAAATAATTTTTTTGTTATTTTCGTATGTTATTAATGCTTTATAATAAATTATATTATTTAATGCCAGGTCAGAAAGTGTATTTTCTCATTAAATATATCAAACTCATCTATATTTTCTAACCTATAGTATTATTAATATAATTATAGGTATTTTTGTGGTATTTTAAGAGGCTTTAGCCACCTTAGGTGAGTGGAATGGATAGAGGGCTTATTAAACATTCCCGAAAATCTATGTATTTTATCCGGTTAGGCTTATATTCTCGGAAACCCATATTTGTATGATAAAAACATGTTGACAAAAATTGGGATGGAGGAATATAATTAGTTAGGCTAACTAATTAATAGCATGTGCTATTAAAAGAAAAACAAGGTGAAAAATATGATAAAAATTATGGTAAAAAAAGATAATACTACTTGACAATCCTAACAAAAATAATATTCAAATATTTTTTAATAATTATAATCTTTATTTAGGAAAAAATCTAAGACTATCACATTAATCACACAATATCCTTATATCATTATACATGGTAGTTCTTAAGAAAAAGAAAAAGAAATGGAGAGGAAAAACAAATGAGCTCCTTTGCATCAATTGCAGAAAAAATAAAAGGGAAGAAAGCCACAAATGATGGCTCTAGCTTGAACAAAAAAAACCTTAGTGGTAAAAAGAAAAAGCTGTTTGTAATATTGGGCATAGTTATTGTAGTTGTAGTGATATTGCTGGTTCGTTTTGCTTCCTCTGGCACAAGCGATGAAACAATTAATACAGCCACGGCTTCTTATGGTAATATTTCCAATACTATTACAGGATCTGGTACTTTAGAGGCTAAAGAACAGTATGATGTTACTTCCTTGGTTGAGGGCGAAATAACAGGTGATTACATAGAAGAAGGAGATCAAGTAGCAGAAGGAGATGTTCTCTATACGATCGATTCTTCTAGTGCCCAAAATAGTATCTCAAAGGGTGCCTTGTCATTAGAAGAAGCAGAATTGAATTATGAAAACGCGAAGGATGATTATAGTGAATTAGTGGTTAAAGCCACTGTTTCCGGCGTCATCAGTGACCTTACTGTTAAAAAGGGCGATGAAGTCGCTGCCGGAGCTACCATTGCGGCCGTTACGGATACGAATCATCTTGTTTTCACTTGTTATTACACTTCTTCTCTAGCTAACAAACTTTATGTTGGTGAATCAGCACAGATTCTCTTAGATGATTATCATCAATATGTTTCCGGCAAGGTATCTTATATTGCGACCGGTGATGTCATCTTTGATGATAATACTGTCGGCAGAGAGGTGCAAATAACAGTAACCAATCCCGGTGCAATTCCTGCAGGTCAAACAGGTGTAGCAATAGTAAATAGCATGTATAGCCAGGAAGGTGGTACTTTTGACAGTATTGCTGGTGAAACCTTGACAGCTGCTTATGCTGGTGAAATTACTCAATTAAACTTCAAAAACGGGGATGAAGTAACAAAAGGTGATGTTATTGCCAAAATATCCAGCACCGATGCCGATAGCTCTTTAAGATCACAAAAAATTGCTGTGAAAAATGCCCAATTAGCAATGGATGATCTCTATGATCAGCTTGATGATTATAGCATTACCTCTACAATATCCGGTACTGTAATCGATAAAACCTCTAAAGCCGGTGATACTCTAGACAATGATAATGCTACAGTAATGGCAGTTATTGCCGATATGTCGGCTATGACCTTTACATTAGACGTGGATGAACTGGACATTGCTGAAGTAGTCGAGGGTCAGACAGTTGCTATTACTGCCGATGCTCTACCTAATGATACTTTCACCGGTACTGTGACCAATGTCAGCATGGTTGGCGAGTCCGCAGATGGGGTTACTTCCTATCCGGTAGAGGTAACAATTACCGATTATGGCAATCTGCTTCCGGGGATGAATGTCAATGCTACGATCGTTATAGAATCCCATACCAATGTTTTGATCATTCCTTCTTCCGCGCTGGTGCGGGGAAACTGGGTTTGCGTGAAGGGTGACGGTTCTGGTAGCTCTTCTACCGAAACAGCCACTGATACCACTACTACGACAGGTAATACCGCAACTGGTACTGCACCGACTCAAGCAAAAGGTGGTTTCGCAGCCCCTACCGATGCGCCGGAAGGCTACACATACGTATATGTAGAAACAGGTCTTAGCGATGATGACAATGTTGAAATCACCAGCGGACTTTCAGAAGGCGATATCGTAGTGGTTATGGAAGAAGAAACTACCGCAACTAACCAAAACATGATGATGATGGGCGGCGGCGGTGGCGGAGCACCTCCTGAAGACACCGGTGGCAGACCTACGCAATAGAGAGGATGCGCTATGATTAATTTAATAGATGTATATAAAATATATGGTAGCGGTGAAAGTGAAGTCCGTGCCCTAGATGGGATTTCTCTGGAAATAGAGAAAGGCGAATTTGCTGCGATAGTAGGGCAAAGCGGTTCCGGTAAATCAACCTGTATGAATATTATCGGTTGCCTGGATGTCCCGACCAGGGGTACCTATATTATCGATGGTAATGATGTGGAAGGTTTAAGTGAAGATCAGTTAGCTACCTTGCGTAACCGTACCTTGGGTTTTATTTTTCAACAATACAATCTCATTCAAAAGATTGATATCTTTGAAAATGTAGAGTTGCCTCTAGTCTATGCGGGTATTCCGTCATACCAACGCGATGAGATGGTCAAGGAAGCATTAACAAGGATGGGGCTTGGGGATCGTATCCACCATTATCCTAACCAGCTTTCTGGCGGTCAGCAGCAGAGGGTATCCATTGCCCGTGCTTTGGTAGGGAAACCACAGATAATTTTGGCTGATGAACCTACTGGGGCCTTAGATACCAAGACCGGATTGGAAATCATAAGTTTTCTGCGTGAGCTTAATAAAGAGGGACATACGGTCATTCTTATTACCCATGATAACTCGATCGCCGCTTCCGCAGATAGGATTATCCGTCTTTTGGATGGCAAGATAATCTATGATAGCAAATTTGATGCTGAAGATAAAAGCAAAGATTTTATCAAATCCGAAAATAAAAATGACAATGTAGAAAACGCAAGCAGTGAAGGAGGCGCTATGCATTGAATTTTAAACAATCGTTTCGCATGGCCATCAGAAGCCTGCTTGCTAGTAAAATGCGTTCCTTTTTAACAATGTTGGGCATAGTAATCGGCGTAGGTGCTGTGATCATCATCGTGAGTATAGTTGGCGGTGTCACCAAGGATATTACGGATCAGTTCGAGAGCATGGGCACCAATCTGATTTCTGTTAATATTATGGGCCGTAATACTGCTCGTTCGGTCAGTGTTGAAGAAATGGAAGCGTTAGTTATCGAGAATCCTGACCTTTTTGCTTCCTATAGCCCAAACGTTAATGTCAATAGTTCAACAATAAAATATGGCAATGATAGTCTTTCCAGCAGTTGTATAGGAGTAAATGAATACTATGGAGATATTGCCAATTACCCGGTACAAGATGGCCGCTTTCTTAGCTACATGGATGTCGAGGGACGCAAAAAAGTTTGTGTAATAGGTACATATATTGCAAGTGAGCTTTTTGATGGCATAGACCCGGTAGGTGAGCAATTAAAGATTAATAATGAAGTATTTACAATTATCGGAGTTTTGGAAGAAAAACAGGACAGTGAAGAGGGCGGTAGTGACGATACGTTGATCATTCCCTATACCACTGCCATGAGGCTTTCCAGTACAGGCACGGTAAGCGCCTATGTTTTTTCGGCAGCAAACACAGATAATATAGATGCCGCGATTTCAATAATCACTGATAAACTATATAGTGTTTTTGAGTCAAGCGATTATTATATGGTTTTCAGTCAGGATCAAATGCTGGAACAACTGGATGAAATAATGGGAACGATGACTTTGGCCTTGTCCGGCATAGCTGGGGTTTCTTTGTTGGTTGGCGGTATTGGCATTATGAATATCATGTTGGTTTCTGTTACCGAAAGGACCAAGGAGATTGGTATCCGTAAATCGCTGGGAGCCAGAAGACGGGATATTTTGAGCCAATTTTTGATCGAAGCGGGAACCTCTAGTTCCATAGGTGGTATAATAGGTATCATCTTTGGTATGGTTGCTGCTTATGCCGTGGGAATGATCTTTGATATGACAATAGCGCCATCTGTGTTTTCAATTATTATTGCCTTTAGTGTATCGGTAGCCGTAGGTATTGTCTTTGGCTATTTCCCTGCTAAAAAAGCTGCCAAGCTGCGTCCTATTGAAGCCTTACGTTATGAATAGTATTTACTAAAAGAGTTCTGTGGCGGTTTTGCCGCTTATGAATGACAAAAGAGCCCGCACCGCGGGCTCTTTTGCTTAACAAAATAGACAATTATAAAAGCTTAAAGTATTTTTAAGAGCTAGAATATGGTATAATAATACAAAATAGTTTTCTATAAATGCTTTGAGTAATGAGCTTGGAGGGATATTATTGAAGGTTCTCCTTGTTTATAATCCCAATGCCGGACACCGGATTTTTGCGGAATATCTAGATTATTTGATCGAGCGTTTTCAACAAAAGGGATTACAGCTGGTTTTTTACCGTATGGACAGGTCAGAGGGCTTGGATAAGGTTTTCGCTGATGTTGCTGCTGATAGGCAGTCATACCAGAAGATTATTGCCTCTGGTGGCGATGGTACTATCAACCAGGTGGTTAATCAAATGATAAAGTATGATTTGGATATCCCATTAGGCATTTTCCCTATGGGTACCTGCAATGATTATGCCCGCCAGTTCTGCCCAGCGAAATCGTTGGAAAAGCAGGCTAACATTATCCTCCAGGATAAATTCACTTATAGTGATGTGGGCATGGTCAATCAAAAATGTTTTATCAATGTTGCCAGTATGGGTGTGCTTATCGATACCAGCCAAAAAACCGATGACAATGCTAAAAAGATACTTGGACCGCTGGCTTATTATCTGAAAGCGGTCGGAGGAGTAGCTAACCTAGAGCCGATTAGGGTAAAGATCAGCAGTGAAGAGATGAATTATGACGGAGAGGTATTATTTCTCTTGGTATTAAATGGTCAATCAGCGGGCGGTTTTAATAAGATCGGCTATATGGCATCGGTAAATGATGGCCTTTTAGATGTTTTAGTTTTAAAGAAATGTATGCTGGTAGATTTGCCGACAATCCTTTTTGAGATCATCAATGGTCTGCATCTGCAAAATAAGAATATCCTTGCCTTTAAAACGAAGCATCTAGAGATACAGTGTGATGATGTTGCCGTAACGGATATCGATGGGGAAAGGGCAGGGGCACCGCCTCTTGATATTTCCGTTCTCCCCCATAGGTTGCGTGTTCTTACCCCGCATATCAATGAACCTCAATATTCTGCCAAACATGGTTTGGTTTTTCCTGGAGTAGGGGAGATTGACTTGCGGGAAATGTTAAAGAAGTACTGGGTTTTTCCTAAGGGTAAAGAATAATTAATAATTAATAATTAATAATTAATAATTAATAAAAATACCCTAGGGGTAAAATAACCTAGGGTATAGGTAACATAGTATATGAATAACCCAAGGGAGGATAACTATGAAAGGTTATTCTCCTTTTAATGCTATGATAGCGGCCATTGCACCCCTTTTGCCTTCATGCCCTCGATGGGAGAAAAAGATATCTTTGTGACATTTAGTGCAGATATCGGCTATTACAATGTTTTCATCTTTTAATCCTGCGTCAAGCAGGATGTTGCGATTAGCTTGAGGAAGGTCAAGAATAATAAGACCGCTTTCTTTTGGTTTTAGGCAACCTTTTTGCGCAAAGCCTGCTGAAGCAAATTGATTAGCGACATCAATGCCTACCTCATAACAGCAAGGACCTATCGAAGGACCAATACCGGCTAAAATATCTTTTGGATCACTGCCATATTGCTTTGTGAGGGCAGCTATTGTTTTTGCTCCTATACCCAGAAGTGTTCCCCGCCAACCGGCATGGGCAACGCCAACGGCATTTTTTATTGGGTCAAAAAAGAAAAGAGGTACGCAATCGGCAAAAAAAGCGGTTAGCGGTATGCCAGGGATATTTGTAATCAATGCGTCAATACATTGATAATCCCGCGGGTGAACTATACCTTTGCCTTTATCTTTTGCCGTTACTACCCTTATTTTATCTTCATGTTTTTGATCGGTAAATACCAGGTTGTCATAATTGACTTCCAGTGCCAGGCAAAAGCGGCGGAAATTCTCAGAGACATTTTCCACTTCATCATCTCTATTAAAAGCCAGATTTAAACTTGCAAAAATACCTTCGCTGACCCCACCTAAGCGTGTGGAAAAACCATGTCGGATATTTTTATATCGTTCCAGATGGGAAAAGGTCAGATAAGAAAGATCGCCTTTTTGCCGTATATGGTAAGCTGCTTGATCTGATATCATGGATATCTATCCGCCTTTCTTTGTATATGTCCAAAAATGTCGGTTATAAGGGGTAAAACCTTTTTTAAGAGGATATAATAAAGTATAGCATAAAAAAGGATGAAGCAAAATACACCTTATCAGGTCTTTATGAGATAGAAGATTAAGTATAATTTATTGTTATTGCAGGAATTTTAGAATTAATCTCGAACTTTCATCCATTTAGAAAGATTTTTTCGAAATTAAGCAGGGAAGATGTAAGGAGGCTTTTATATGAATATCACTATTGAAAAAAGGCAGGACCCAAAGGCTAAGCCCGATTGGGAGAATTTAGGATTTGGCAAGTATTATACCGACCATATGTTCATTATGGATTATATAAAAGGCAAAGGCTGGAATGATGCCCGTATTGTGCCTTATGCTCCCTTACAGATAGATCCTTCGGCTAAGGTTTTTCATTATGCACTGGAGGTTTTTGAGGGATTAAAGGCCTATCATGCCGAAGACGGCAGTATCAAGCTTTTTCGTCCGGATGCCAATGCCAAAAGGCTCAATTCTTCTGCTGAGCGGATTTGTTTGCCGCAGTTGCCGGAAGAAATGTTTATTGAAGCTGTTGAGGCATTGGTGAGCGTGGATGCCGATTGGATCCCTAAAAATACTGGTACTTCTTTATATATACGCCCCTTCATAATTGCCAATGATCCAGGCGTGGGCGTCCATCTTCCTGATCTGTGCCAATTTATCATCATCCTTTCCCCTGTAGGTGCTTATTATCCGGAAGGATTGAATCCGGTAAACATTTATATAGAAGATGAGTATGTTAGAGCTACTTTAGGCGGCACAGGTTATATCAAATGTGGCGGAAATTACGCTGCTTCTTTGATTGCCCAACAAAAAGCCGAAGAAAATGGCTATACTCAGGTATTATGGCTGGATGGCGTAGAACGCAAATATGTTGAGGAAGTCGGCACGATGAATGTCGTTTTCGTGATCGGTGATGAAGTTGTAACTCCTAACTTGGGTGGCAGCATCCTTCCCGGTATTACCAGAGACAGTGTTCTGCAAGTCCTACGCTCCTGGGGTCTTAAGGTTTCTGAACGTAAACTTTCCTTAGAAGAGTTATATAGTGCTGCCAAATCAGGGTTACTTAAAGAGGCCTTTGGTACCGGTACTGCAGCAGTTATCTCCCCAATTGGTGCTTTTTTCATCAAGGGCGAAAAAATTTCTGTAGGTGATGGAAAAATTGGTTCTCTGTCCCAGAAGCTTTATGATACGATTACCGGTATCCAATGGGGCAATATTCCCGACACCTTTGGTTGGATCCGTGAAGTAAAGTAAGGTTAACTATGCGAAATTCATACATAGCATAAAGGCGGCTTTTAGCCGCCTTTACTTTTCAAACTAGATAGCTAGTTTAGTTGAAATAAGTGCTGTGATATGCTATGCTAACTTCGTAAATTTATTAATAGGAAAATAATGGGTGGGGTATAAATAATGGATGACAGGATGGATTTCTTTAATGTAATCACTGTTGAACGGGCCAAGGGGCTTTTGGAAGAGGTTTTTGCTTCTATGCGTCTGCCACGCGAGGAAGTCCCTCTAAGCGAAGCTTATGATAGAATACTGGCTTATGACTATATTGCCGAAGCCGATGTGCCGGAATTTAACCGTTCTACTGTGGATGGCTATGCTGTGCGCAGTAAAGATACCTTTGGTGCGACTGAATCTGTTCCTTCTCTTTTAGACTTGGTAGGGAAAGTGCCCATGGGCGAAAAGACTGAACTTTCCATAGGCTCAGGAGAAGCAGTCTATGTTCCCACGGGTGGTATGTTGCCGGATGGCGCAGATGCGATGGTGATGATCGAAAATAGCCAGAAGCTGGAAGGCGGTATAGTTGCCATCAATAAAGCTGCACATCCTGCCTCCAGCGTCATTTTTGCCGGCGATGACTTAAAAAAAGGTGATGTATTAATGCCCCAAGGACGGCGGATCGATCCGCTGGATATAGGGGTTCTAGCTTCTGCCGGTTTGGGTAAAGTTTTAGTCTATGGTAAGGCGCGGGTCTTTATTATATCGACTGGTGACGAGGTTATGGATATGGATGGGGACCTGCCATTTGGCAAGATAAGGGACATCAATGGCTATGCGCTGGCTTCTTTTATCCGCAAAAGTGGCGGTATTGTATCAGGTAAAGCTATTATCCACGATAATTATGATGCTTTGCGTGATCAGATCGAAAAAGCTCTCGCGATCAGCGATATAGTGCTGATTTCCGGTGGTAGTTCAGTAGGTGAAAAGGATTTTACCTATAAAGCCATCAATTCTTTTGACGGCCAGGGCGTATTTATCAAAGGGATAGCTGTTAAGCCTGGTAAACCAACCATAGTAGGTGAGGCTATGGGTAAGCCAGTATTTGGCCTGCCTGGGCATCCTGTATCAGCTATCATTGCCTATAAATTATTGGTGGAACACCTTTTGATGCAGCTGACCGGGGCTCAAAGCCAAGAGACAACAGTAAAGGCTAGTTTGACGACAAATTTTCATTCTTCTCCCGGTAAATTGACCTGTCAGCTGGTTAGATTAGTTGTAGAGGAAGGTATACTAAAGGCTGTACCTATCTTTGGTAAATCAGGCCTGATCAGCCAATTAGCACGGGCTTCTGGCTATATTAAGATTGATGAGGATACTGAGGGTCTTGATGAAGGAGAAATGGTAGAAGTATTTATATTATAAGTATTAAATAAGCTTTTAGCGAGGGGGCTTTAAGTTTTGAAAAATAAATCATATATCAAAAATGTAGATGATCAAGCAGCATTGATCAATTTCCTATCATTGATCAAGGAAGAAAATATCAAAAAAGAAGAAATAGACGTTTTGGATTCGGTGGGCAGAATTACTTATGAAGCAGTATTTGCCTGTTATTGTGATCCGGTCTATAATGCAGCTGCTATGGATGGTATTGCTGTAGTAGCCGAAAAGACTTTCGCTGCCTCAGAACTAGAACCTTTGGTATTGGAAGAAGGTAAGGATTTTTCTTATATCAATACCGGTGGCGCTATCACGGGTGATTTTAATGCTGTGATCATGATCGAAGATGTGATCAAGATTGGCGCCGGAAAAGTGCAAATTATAACTCCAGCCTATCCTTGGCAATATATCCGTACCATAGGTGAAAGTATCGTGGTGGGTGAGATGCTTCTGCCTTCTCGCCATAAAATACGTCCTGTGGATATAGGGGCATTGATTGCAGGTGGTATTCAAAAGCTCTCCGTTTATTGTAAACCGAATGTGGGCATTATTCCCACCGGTAGCGAGTTAATTGAGGATCCGAAAGAGCTTAAAGAAGGCCGCCTGATGGAATCTAATTCGCGGGTTTTTTCCGCTCTGGTGAAAAATTATGGCGGCAGACCTAATCGTTATCCGCCTCTTGCTGATGATAAAGAGAACCTGGCTGCTTTGATCAAAAAAGCTGCGCAGGAAAACGATATCATTATTGTCAATGCTGGTTCTTCCGCAGGTACTAAGGATTATACAGTCAAGGTTATTGAAGAACTGGGAGAAGTCATTACTCATGGTATTGCCATCAAACCAGGCAAGCCGACTATTTTGGGGATGATCGGGGACAAGCCAATCATCGGTATCCCCGGCTACCCGGTATCAGCTTATCTGGTTTTTGAACTTTTTGCTGCTCCCTTGATCCTCAAATATGTTGGTCAAGAAAATGAAGCTCATGAAGAAATAGAAGCTACCCTTACCAGAAGGATTGTTTCCTCCTTTAAAAGCAGCGAGATATTAAGAATGGCCTTGGGCTATGTTCATGGCAACCTAGTAGCCACTCCCCTGGAAAGAGGCGCGGCAGCAGTGATGAGTCTGGTCAAGGCTGATGGCATCATGCGCATTCCCCGGCTTCGTGAAGGTTTGGAAGCTGGTGAAAAGGTCTCCGTCGCCTTATTGAAAAGATTAGACGATATTAAAAAGACTTTAGTGATTACGGGTAGTCATGATCTGATCATTGACCTGATCGCTGACCGGATCAGTGTTTCTTCGGCACATGTGGGCTCACTGGGAGGTATAACCGCTTTAAAACGAGGTGAATGTCACTTAGCTCCCATTCATTTACTTTTGGAAGAAACAGGCCTTTATAACGTAGACTATGTGCGCCAATACTTCCCCAAAAGAAAAATGGCCCTGATCAAGGGTGTGGAAAGGGTGCAAGGGCTGATTTTACCTAAAGGGAATCCGAAAAATATCACTGGTTTTGCCGACCTGGCAAGAGCTGATGTGCGTTTTGCTAATAGGCAAAGAGGTGCCGGTACCCGTATTTTGCTGGATTATCGGCTTAAGCAGTTAGGGATTGATCCTGCAGATATCAATGGATATGAAAAGGAATTGAATACCCATATGGCGGTGGCTATCAGCGTCAAATCTGGTGTTTGCGACGTGGGTCTAGGTGTCTATTCCGCAGCCAAGGCCATGGGGCTGGATTTTGTTCCCCTAAGTGGCGAGGAATATGACTTCCTGCTTGATTATGAAGATATCAATGACGAGCGTGTAGAAGATTTTATTAGAGTCATTAAATCGGATGAATTTAAGGATGAATTAACCCGCCTTGGTGGTTATACCTTTGAAAAGATCGGCGAGACCATCATTTTGGAGAGTGAATAAAATAAAAAAGCTTATTAAGTACAGGAAAGGGGTTCTAGTTAAACAATCCCTTTCCTTTTTGTTTAGTATTTTAAAAGGACGTTTGTCTCTTATTGACTAAAAATATATTATATGTAAAAATAAAGAGAAAAAATAATTTTTTAATATAAATATCATATAAGAAATGAAATTAAAGGAGCCGACAATGCCTAATTTTAATAAGCTCCCAGGTAAGGAAAAAATTCAATACATAATCTTTTTTTCGATACCGCTCATTTCATTTTTAATGATTGAATTTGCGGCGAGAGGCAGTTTTATTAGTATTTTTACCTGGCTTGTTAATGAACCTATTCAATTTTTACTTTCATTGGTCTTGTTTTATGCTATTTATGTATTCTTATGGGCTAATATCAACCATAGGGGAGCTGTTGCCCTTATTTTTTCTATTTTTGGGATAATCGTCGCAGCTGTCGTCGGATGCAAAAGAGAAATTCTCGGGATTCCTTTGATGCCCTGGGATTTATTACTCAGCTCGGATCTTACAGGTCTTTTTGAGGATGTCGGCATAAGCCAATATAATTTTTTATCTAATGGGCTCTTTATTTTGGTATTATCGATAAATATTGTAATCATTGCTTTAATTTTTATTTTTCAAAAGGCAAAATATCTCAATAAACGGGCTAGTATTATATCTCCTATCATATGTTTCATCGTGGTGGCTGCTATAATTTTAACATTACCAAAAGCCGATATCTCTGAAACCGCTACTATTTGTGAAGAAGAGGGTTACATCAGAGGTTTTATTGTCAGTGCTCAAATATGGTCGGAGATGAATAGTTCTAAGGTAGCCATGGCCGGCTCATCTGATGCTAATATTAATTTTACATATGATTTTACTTCCAAAGAAGCAACTACGGATATTAATCCTAATGTTGTTTTTATCATGAGTGAAGCCTTTTGGGATGTAACGTTACTTCCTAATGTAACTTTTTCGGAGGATCCTATACCAACTTTTCATGCCCTTGCCAAAGAAGGTATTAGCGGAGAAATGGTTTCTCCTACATACGGCGGAGTTACCGATAATACTGAATTTGAAGTAATGACGGGTTTCTCGCTTAAGTATTTGCCGTATCAGACTAATGCCTATACGACAAGTATTAAAAAGGCAATTCCTGCGCTGCCATCATACTTTAAGAGTCTGGGATATCAGACCATTGCTGTTCATCCCAATGTCGGTTCATTCTTTAACCGCGATGTCGTTTATCCATTACTTGGTATTGACCGATTTTTTACTCAGGCTTATATGAAGGATGCAAAAATCAAAGGAGCATATATTTCTGATGATTCTTTTGCTAATTATATTATTTCTGAATATAAGCAAGCAAAAAAGCCAGTATTTATGTATAATATTTCGATACAAAATCACTGGCCATATACAAAGGAAAATTATTATGAAGATTATGATATTACAATAAAATCTAAAAAAAATCTTGATAAGGAGAGCATGACTGCTTTGCAAAACTATACTCAGGGTTTACACGACGCGGATGCTAGTTTGAAAAAGGTAATTGATTATTTTAGAACAGTAGATGAACCTACAGTTATTATATTTTTGGGTGATCATTTGCCTGCATTGACAGATCAGCTCGGAGTCTATAAGAAGCTGGGATATATAGATAAATCTATTAGCGATAGCGATCTTTATAAGGGTATACAAGGTGCAAATATATCAAATCAAACTATGTTTATTCAAAGCCAAAAAATATTGAAAACTCCATATTTAATATGGTTTAATTATAAAACTGATATAGAAAAAGGTGAAACTCTTAGCGCAAATTATTTAGGTATTTATACCATCTCTAAACTTGGTATAGAGCTTCCGCCTTTTTATAATTTCTTGTTAGATTACTCAACCAAAGTTCCTGTAAATCGTTATTACCTTTCCATTGATGCCAGCGGTATGCCATTCATTGAAACACCTTCAATTTATGCCAATTATGAAAAGATCTATAATAAAGTTCAAAACGATATGATGTTCGGAGACCAAAATGAAAAGAATTTGTTTACGGTAAAATAATAAATAGGACCATTTTAGAGAATGATTAAAGCAAAGAGGCGGAGAAAGCCAATACCGCCCTTTTCTTTTGAAAAACTAAAATATTGGGGAGTGTAAAGCTTGGAATCATTAGAGGTTGGACAAAGTATCGTTTTGCTTATAACAGGCTTTAGTCAAAACGGTTGGGGTATTGGACGCCATAACGGACAGGTGGTTTTTGTAGATCAGGCATTACCTAAAGAAACTGTGCGGGTTAAAGTTTATAATATAAAGAAAAATTATGTTCAGGCTAAGATCGAGGAAATATTAACTTTTTCCCCTAATAGGGTCCAGACATCTTGCCCAGTAAGTTCTACTTGCGGTGGATGCCAATTGCAACATATTGCATATGAGGAACAATTAAGGCTTAAGGAACAAATACTTACTAATGCGCTTCGGCATATTGGCAGGGTTAGTTGTGCTGTAATGCCTATTCTTGGTGCAAAAACACCTTGGAATTACCGCAACAAGGCGCAATTTCATGTAGAGATAAGCGAAGACGAGTGTAAAATAGGCTTTTTTGCGCAAGGCAGCCATCGCTTGATAGAAGTAGATGAGTGCTTATTACTTTGCCCGGAGCTTAACACTCTATATCATTTAATAAAAAAACATCTGCAAGTATTTGCCCCACAGATGAAAGAATTGCATCATATCGTGCTTAAATCAAACCATGATAGTAGTGCTTTAGCTGCGATCTTCGTCGCAGGTCGGGAACTGGAAGGTTTAACAAAAATAGCGGAGCTATTGCATAAAGAATGTCCTTCATTAGCCTCTGTAATGGAAAATATCCAAAAGACAGGTAGCTCTGTTTTATTTGGTAACAGGTGGCGGCTGGTTTGGGGAGAGACTTATTTACAAGAAAAGATCTGCGGTCTGGACTTTGCCATTGATGCTGGTTCTTTTACCCAGGTCAACCATCTGCAAATGGAAATCTTATATCAAAAGGTGTTGGAGTATAGCGCACCGGCAAAAGATGAAACTATCATTGACCTCTATTGTGGTACAGGCACTATCTCTTTATTGTTAGCTAGCAGAGCGGCAAAAGTTATAGGAGTAGAGGAATTTGCTCCTGCGGTGAAAGATGCTCAAACCAATGCCCATCTCAATCATATTAATAATGCCCGCTTTATTGCCGGGACTGCGGAAAAGGAACTGCCGCGCCTTTTGCAAGCGGGGATACGCCCGCAAACGATAGTCCTTGATCCACCCCGCCAGGGCTGTAAGCCGGAAGTTTTGCAGGCCACTTTTGCTATGGTGCCTGCTAAGATAATCTATGTTTCCTGTGACCCGGCTACTCTGTCCAGAGACTTGCGCGTCTGCGCTGCCGCCGGTTATCAACCCACGATGATCCAGCCGGTAGATATGTTCCCGCAGACAGGGCATGTTGAGACGTGCGTACTTTTGTCCCACAAGAAATCACAAGCATCTTCACCGTCTTTATAAACAGGGAAATTAAACAAAATAGACTTTAGGGGCAGCTCAGCCTCGTCACATG
>Ga0074197_1001542_pt1 | contig 19080 bp, 20 predicted proteins | sample EPASupsiteSAE305_FD_64526 | JGI IMG/M metagenome (GOLD analysis project Ga0074197, IMG submission 64526) | Bioremediated contaminated groundwater microbial communities from EPA Superfund site, New Mexico - SAE3-05 reassembly with SPADES | ecosystem: Environmental > Aquatic > Deep subsurface >...
CTGATCTGATGGGTGCGCCCGGTCTCCAGCCGTAACTGCACCAGGCTGGCAGCGCCGAATCGTTCCAGCACCCGCCAGTTGGTGGTTGCCTCTTTGCCGTGCTTTGCCTTGCTTGACATCCGTAACCGGTCAGAAGGGTGACGGCCAATGCTGTTACTGACCTTGCCGGTATCTTCGTTGGGGGAACCATAGATCAAGGCCCAGTAAAGCCGTTTGATACTGTGTGCGGCAAACTGTTCCGCCAGACCCCGGTGAGCACTATCATTTTTGGCAGCCACCAGCACGCCGGAGGTGCCTTTATCCAGACGGTGCACAATGCCGGGCCTGATCTCGCCACCAATACCGGACAGGTCAGTGCAATGGCCCAGCAGCGCATTCACCAGGGTGCCGGTAGCCGCCCCGGCTCCGGGATGGACCGTCATGCCGGCTGGTTTGTTGATCACGATCAGATCATGATCTTCATAGAGAACATCCAGGGGGATCTGCTCTGCCAGCGGCACTGCCGGGGCAGGCGGTGGTATATCCACCGTAATCTGCTCGCCACCAGCCAGTTTCATTGACGACCGTGGTTTTCCCTCAGCCAGCAACACCTGGCCTTCGTCAATCAGACGTTGTACCGCAGCCCGGCTTAAATCAGGCAGTTGGGTGGCCAGAAAGGCATCCAGCCGCTGCCCTGCTGCCTCAACCGGTACATCTATACAGTAATGAGTTGTTTCCACTGACACTCCAAACAGAAGAGGCGCGCCACCAGGACACGCCTCTTTCTAACTATATACACATTGGTTTAAAACGCTACCAGATGGCTGATTCAATCTTACCAGCCCGCTTGATCAGGATATCAACCAGGTTCAGATCAAACATCCGCTCCGGGTTCAGCTCCGGGGCAACGCGCGAGTAAAAATGCTGACGACCTTCTTCGATCTCTTCAGACAGCACGTCAAAGATGTTGTCATTTTTGATACCGCTTTCAACCTTCTCCTGATTGTAGATCGCCACATCGGAGATAATGGCCCGTGCCAGACGTGCCGCCTGTTCCTTGGTGGTGAGGATATTCATGATTCTTCCTTTCGGAGGGAAGTCATCCAAGCATTTTGGTACTCTAGCCTAGTTTGTGCGCAAAGTAAATCAAATGGCTTAACGTACAGCCTGTTCCTCTTCAATCCGACGTGCCGAACCAGCGCTGTCGGCGTTACCAGGCGTGACGGTTACGGTTGTTTTTCGTCCGCCACGCAGAATCACCACCGGCACTGCAGCACCAATACGGGTGACCGCCACCAGCTGCTGCAGATGGGAAGGGTCGCGCACTTCGGTGTTGCCAAGCATAAGCACGACATCGCCGGCGCGTATGCCTGCTTTTGCTGCCGGGCCATCAGCCTGCACACCAGTAATCAAGGCGCCAAGCGGCTTGGATAGGCCTAAAGAGCGTGCCTCTTCATCGCTGACCGGTTTGATGCTGACCCCCAGCCAGGCACGGGTCACCTTGCCCTTTTCAACCAGCTGGGCAATGATCGGACGGGCCATATTGGTGGGGATGGCAAAACCGATCCCCTGGCCTGCTGCCACAATGGCGGTGTTGATTCCCACCACCTCGCCATGGATGTTCAGCAAAGGACCACCAGAGTTGCCGGGATTGATGGAGGCATCGGTCTGGATGAAGTTTTCGATACTTTCAATCCCCACGTTGGAGCGGCCCGTGGCAGAGATAATCCCCACGGTCATGGAGCGTTCCAGACCAAACGGGTTGCCAATGGCAATTGCCCATTGCCCCACTTCAATCCGGTCTGAATCCCCCAGCACCGCCACTGGCAGATCAGTTGCATCAATCTTGATCACCGCAATATCGGTTTTGGGATCACCACCCACGACCCGGGCCTCATAGACCTTGTCGTTGGAAAGTTTAACCCGGATACTCTCTGCATCCCGCACCACATGCTCGTTGGTAACAATAAAACCATCGCGACTGATGATAAAGCCTGATCCCAGACTCTTGTCGCGACGAGCAGCGCCGCCGCCAAAAAACTCTTCAAACAGGGGCGGCATGTCAGGAAGAGGGCGCACCAGCTTTTTGCGACTGATGGTGGAGATGTTAACCACAATCGGGGTCACTTTTTTGGAAACCTGACTGAAGGCGCGCTGGGTGGACAGGATATCAGCCGGCACATCCTTAACCGGCGCTTCAGCTTCAGCAGCCGGGCGCTTTGACTTGAAAAAGAGCGGTTCATCCTTGGACGATGAACAGGCGCTAACTGAACCGATGATGAAAATCAACAGAAGAAGGCGGGATAGATCTCTCATCATATTGACAACCTTACTGAATGAAATGTATACAGGATAGCATCTGTGTCGTAGAACGGGGTTAGGCTAGCCGAAAGATTGCTGGCTGTCAACTGCCTGGCCCGGCATGGCAATGGTAGCACCCAGGAGGCGTACGGTGACCGATATCAAGGCACAAATCAAGGAGTTCCGGATTGGCGAAAAGATCCGGGGACAACGACAGCAACGGCGTTTGACCCTGCAGGAATTATCAGAATTAACCGGTCTTTCCAAACCGCTACTGTCCCAGATTGAAAATGAACAGGTGGTGCCCCCCCTTGCAACCCTGCTGAAAATCTCTCGCGGCCTGAAGGTTGATATCCATTTCTTTTTTGAGGATGAGGGTAATCGCCAGAAGCTGGTGCTGACCAAGGGCGACGACCTGCGGCCTGACCTGCAGCGTCAGGCAGTCAATGCTGAAAACCGGCCCTACACCTACCACTCCCTGGCCCATGGCATGCGCCAGAAGCATATGGAACCATTCCTGGTGGAGGTGAAAAACTCAACCTGGGATGATAAACTGTTCTTTCGCCATGAAGGGGAGGAAGAGTTCCTGTATGTGCTGGAAGGGGAGATTGATCTGCACTATGGCAACGAAATCCACCGGGTAAAAAGCGGTGACAGCGTCTACTACGATTCCAGCGAACCCCATGGCTTGGTATCGGTGGGGGACCAGAAGGCCCGGATTGTTGCGGTGCTCTACTCCAAGTAATCAGCCTGTTTAAAGAAGAGGGGTGCCACAGGTGGGCACCCCTCTTCTTCTATTCTATCTATGCCATCTCAACCACGACCTTGATACACTTCCCGATTCCCTCATACACCTCTGAAATCCTGCCAGCCAGCATGTACGCCGGTGTGGAGACGATCTTGTTTGCTTGATCCACCACAAAACCATCTGCCGGGCAATCCTGATGCTTTGCCCCGGTCTTTTCCAGCTCTGCAGCAGTGTCTGGGTCGGTGCCGATGGTCAGGGTCGGGGCAGCCTCTTTACCCAGTATGGCGGCAATCAAGGCCGGTGCAATGCAGATGGCGCCGATCGGCTTCCCGGCAGCATGGATCTCTCGCGTTAAACGGGCCACCGCCGGGTTGACCGAGGCAGCAGCACCTTTCTGGCCAAAATCACACAGGTTCAGGGCTGCACCAAAGCCGCCGGGAAAGACCAGGGCATCCAGATCCGTTGCCTTGACCTGGTCGATATTCCTGATCTTGCCCCGGGCGATCCGGGCTGATTCCACCAGTACCTTGCGTTTGGCGCCGGTCAGCTCCATGCTGCAGTGGTTCATCTCATTCAGCTCTGTGTCCGGGGCCATACAAATAGCCTCGGCACCGGCCTGGTCAATGGCCAGCAGCGTGCAGACCGCCTCATGGATCTCACTGCCGTCACGAAAACCGCAACCTGAAAGTACCACACCGATCTTTTTCATAAAACACCTCCTGCATGTTGTTCGGCCAGGGCCGTTCGTATGGCATCGTCATAGGGGGTCAGCCGGATCGGCAACAGTTCCTGAATCCGGTTGTCCCTACAGATCACCTCGTTTTTCAGTCCTTCGATCAGGGCGATGGCAATGGCTGACTTGACCGGTGTTACCAGCCCCACCCAGTAGGAAGAAAGCTTTGGTGTCAGTACCGGCACAGGAATGATCCAGAGCCGCTTGCCTTCCAGTGCGGCAAACCGTTCCATCATCTCTTTGTAGGTCATGATCTCAGGGCCACCAATATCAAAGGTATCACCAGCAGTTTTAGGTTCTTCAAGGCAGCCAACCAGGTAGGCGATTACATCAGCCACCGCTATCGGCTGGTTACGGGTGCTGACCCAGCGGGGGGTGATCATGACCGGTAACCGTTTTATCAGACTGTGCACCATCTCGTAGGATGAACCGCCATAGCCGATGATGACTGCAGCCCGCAGGAAGGTGGTGCTGAAACCGCCGGTCTGCAGAATATGGGCCACTTCAAGGCGGCTGGCCAGGTGGTGGGAGAGGTTATCGCCGGTTTCTCCCAGGCCGCCCAGGTAGATGACCCGTCTGACACCTGCCAGATCAGCGGCAGCAACAAGATTACGGGCTGCCTGTCGATCCTGTTCAGCAAAGTCTCCCTTGCCCTGTCCCATTGAATGTACCAGATAGTAGACCGTATCTAACCCGCTCAGGGCAGCCGTCAGGCTGTCAGGTTTAAGCAGATCAGCCTGAACCTGTTCAACCCCGGCAGGCAGTTCTGAAGGGCGACGGACCATGCAGCGTACCCGGTAGCCCCGTTGCAGCAGTTCTTTCACCAGACGCCTGCCGATAAAGCCGGTTGCGCCGGTGACCAGTATGGTGGCCTGTTCCTGTTTGATCATAGTAGCGCTATTCTGCCACAAATTCTGGTGCTGGCAAGTGGACAGTTTGTATGGCACACTGTTTTGCATGTTAAACAAGGCTCCGTTACAGATCGCCTGTCAGCAGGTGCTGCAAGAGGATAGTTCAGTCTTCTCAATCCAGTGGACCGATCTACCCCTTGAGCTTGCCAAAGGTATGACCCCGCAACGCCTGCTGGAAGCCTATCTGGACGCCATCAAGCGGATGACCCGGGGTCTGATTCAGCCAAAGATAGCGGATGACGGGATCTCCTTCCGCCTTTTGGGACGCTTGCCGTTACTCTGCTTTCTCAGTCCTGAGCCGGAAGGTAACTGGCTTGCCCTGCGGATCTGTGGCGGTCTGCTGGTGCAAAGAGATCAGTGTGATCGGGGCGAGCTGGCCTTTAACTGTCAGCCGTTACCTGAGGGATTTGTCAGAGTGACGTTGCGCCTCTCAGATTACTGTCCGCTGCTGCTCGGTTCGCAGCGCCCTTCCGTTGTTCGGCGTTGGCTGTACCGCCTGACCCAGGCAAGTCTGCACCGGTTGGTGACCGTACGTTTTCTGGCCCTGCTGTATCGGGAACTGGGGGGGGATGCCAACCGGATAGAAACGGTGCAGGTCCAGGTCAGGGAAGGACGGAACACCTGATTGAAGATTACTGGCTGGCATGTTACTATGTATCTCCTGAATTTTACTGAATCAAAGAAAGAAAATAGACTATGCCCCACAATGAACTGACCTTACCTGCCATTCTGCCACTCTACCCTTTAAAGGATATGGTGGTCTTTCCTTATATGGTGTTTCCACTTTACCTGGATGAACCGGAGCTGGCCCTGTTTCGTGCTGCCCAGGACCAGTATGACGGCTTTGTTGCGGTGGCGTTTCCCCGCAAGGAACCACAGGCTACGGATATCCTGGCAACCCTGCATGAAATCGGCACGGTCTGCCGGGTGACCCAGATTAAGAAGGTCTCCGGCGGTCGCTACAAGGTAACTCTGGAAGGAATCAACCGGATCAGATTGATTGAGCTGGAGCGGATTGCCCCCTATCCGCTGGTGCAGGCTGCTGTGGTGCGGGAGTTTACTGAAAAGGGGTTGGTGTCCGAGGCACTGGTGCAGTCGTTGATCGGCCTCTTGAAGATCTCGCTCTCCTATGGCAAGCCGTTGCCGGATGATGTGATGAAGATGATCGACTACATTGACAACCCGGCCCGCTTGTCTGATCTGGTGGCCCTGTACGTTAACCTGCCCCAGTCTGATCTGCAGGAACTGCTGGAAACGGTTGATCCACTGGAACGGCTTAAAAAGGTCTATGTCCACCTGACTAATGAAGTGCAGAAGCTGCAGGTGCATGGTGAGATGAAGACCGAGCTGAACAAGCGGGTGGGCAAGAACCAGAAGGATTACCTGCTGCGGGAGCAGATGAAGCAGATTCAGGAAGAGTTGGGGGACGAAGATCCCCGCAATGCTGATGTGGCTGAGCTGCGCAAGCGGATTGATGAAGCGGAACTGCCGGAAGAGGTGCTTAAGATTGCCCTCAAGGAACTGAAACGGCTGGAAAAGATCAACCAGGCATCGCCGGAATACAATGTCAGTCGTACCTATCTGGATTATCTGGCTGGCATGCCCTGGTCCATCTCCACTGAAGACTCGCTGGATATCAGCAAGGCCGAGGCGGTGCTGGATGAGGACCACTACAACCTGAAAAAGGTCAAGGAGCGTATCCTGGAGTTTCTGGCTGTGCGCTCCCTGAAAGATACCATGAAGGGACCGGTCTTGTGTTTTGTGGGGCCGCCAGGGGTGGGTAAAACCTCGCTGGGACGTTCCATTGCCCGCTCGCTGGGGCGCAAGTTTGTACGGGTTTCACTGGGCGGCGTGCGGGACGAGGCCGAGATTCGCGGTCACCGCCGGACCTACATTGGTGCCCTGCCGGGCCGGATCATCAAAGAGATCTATCGCTGCGGTTCCAACAACCCGGTGCTGATGCTGGACGAGATTGACAAGCTCTCCCACGACTTCCGTGGTGATCCCTCTTCAGCCCTGCTGGAGGTGTTGGACCCGGAACAGAATTTTTCCTTTCAGGATCACTATCTGGATGTGCCGTTTGATCTCTCCAAGGTGATGTTCATCACCACCGCCAACCAGATGGACCCGATCCCCGGCCCTTTGAAAGACCGGATGGAGATTATCCGGCTAGCAGGCTACTCCAGCGAGGAAAAACAGCATATTGCCAACCGTTTTATCATCCCCCGCGAGATCGAGGAGAACGGCCTGGCCAAGACCCAGCCAACCTTTACCGAAGAAGGCTTGATCAAGCTGATCCGTGAATATACCCGTGAGGCAGGGGTCCGTAATCTGCAGCGAACCATTGCCCAGGTACTGCGCAAGCTTGCCAAGGAGATTACCCAGGGTAAGGAACTACGGGCTGAGATCACCCCTGAACTGGTGGCAGAACTGCTGGGCCCCCGCAAGTTTCACGACGAGGTGGCTGCTGAATCAGACCGGGTGGGGGTGGTAACCGGCCTGGCCTGGACCGAGACCGGCGGCGATATCCTGTTTATTGAGGCTACCAGCATGCCGGGCAAGGCAGAACTGATCCTGACCGGCTCCCTGGGGGATGTGATGAAGGAATCAGCCAGGGCTGCCCTGTCCTATATCCAGGCCCATGCAGCAGAGTTTGGCATACCTGATGGCATCTTTGAGAACCGCACCATCCATATCCATGTCCCTTCCGGCGCCATTCCCAAGGACGGCCCATCAGCCGGTGTTACCATGGTCACCGCCCTGGTTTCTCTGTTAACCGGCAAACCGGCCCGCCGCACCGTGGCCATGACCGGCGAGATCACCCTGACCGGTCGGGTGCTGGCCATTGGCGGCCTGAAAGAAAAAGTGCTGGCTGCCCACCGGGCCGGGGTCAAGACGGTGTTGGCCCCCACCCGCAACCGGGATGATCTGGAAGATATCCCGGATAATGTCCGCAATGAGCTGGAGTTTATCTTCATTGACGAGGCAGCCCAGGCAGTGGAAGCGGTGCTCTAGCGTGATCAGGCTGTCTGCCATTGACCAGCAGATGCTGGGATTCTTTGCCCGTTTTCAGGCATTCTTCTTCCTGGCATGGCAGGCCTTTGTCCGTATCTTTCATAAGCCGTACTACTACCGTGATTTTGCGATCCAGTTTGACAAACTTGGTTTTTCGTCGCTGTTTATCTGCGTCCTGACCGGTCTGTTTACCGGCATGGTCATGGCCCTGCAGGCCCTGATTCAACTTAAGCCATTTGCTGCCACCAGCTATGTAGGCGGCATGGTGGCCGTCACCATGATCAAGGAACTGGGGCCGGTGCTGGCCGCCCTGATGGTGGCAGGGCGGGTAGGATCAGCCATTACCGCCGAGCTGGGCACCATGGTGGTGACAGAGCAGGTGGATGCCATGCGGGTGGAAGGTACCGACATCATCCAGCGTCTGGTGACCCCCCGCCTGAAGGCGATGCTGGTGGCCCTACCGCTGCTGACGATCATCACCGATGCAATCTCCATGTTCGGGGGCTACCTGATCGCCTCCGGCTACGGTATCAGCCCGATCATGTACCTCTCTACCTTTACCCAATTCATGGTGCCGCTGGATTATCTGGAAGGGGTGACCAAGCCGCTGGTCTTTGCCTTCCTGATCACCATGATTTCGTGCCAAACCGGCCTGAACACCGGTGGCGGCGCTGAAGGGGTCGGGGCGGCTGCCAAACGGGCGGTGGTGCTCTCATCGGTGCTGGTGCTGATGTGTGACTTCTTCATTGCCAAGATCTTTGTGGTGTTCAGGTGAGCCAGATGACGGAAGAACACAGCATACGAATGGAAAAAGTCTGCTACACGGTTGGTGGCCGGACGATCCTGAGCGACTTCGATATGGAACTGGAGCGGGGGGTGAACCGCACCATCCTGGGGGTCAGCGGCTCTGGCAAGACCACCATCCTGAAGTTGATCCTGGGGCTGATCCATCCCCAATCCGGCAAGATCTTTATCAACGGTCTGGAGATTACCAGCAGGGCTGAGGCAGAGTACCGTGAGCAGCGCAAGAAGATTGCGATTGTGTTTCAGGGCGGCGCGCTGTTTGATTCCATGACCGTGGGGGAAAATGTGGGCTATCGCCTGTTTGAGGAAGGGCGGCTATCCCAGGCAGAGATTGAAGAAATTGTTCGGGAGAAACTGCGCTTTGTGGGGGTGGAACCGGCCCTTGATCTGTATCCGGCAGAACTGTCCGGCGGCATGAAGAAGCGGGTGGCCATTGCCCGTGCCCTGGCAGCTGATCCTGAGTATATCTTCTTTGATGAGCCCACCACCGGCCTTGATCCGATCGGGGTTTACAATATTGTCTCTCTGATGAACCGTCTGCAGGAGGCGGGCAAGACCACCCTGATGGTGACCCATGACCTGCTCACGGCCTTTGCCACCTCGCAGCGTTTTTCCCTGATTCACGAATCACGGCTGGCCTTTGAAGGGACTGAAGCAGAGCTGCGGGACTGTCCGCTACCCAATGTTCAGGAGTTTTTGCAACCGACGGAAAAGTCGCTGTTTGTGTGAGGTTACAGTATGAAACGAAGTAATCAGATCGGTTGGGCCCAGGTTCGGGCAGGAGTGTTCATTCTGATAACCCTGTTGTTGGCAGCAGGGGCAATCCTGTTGATGGGCCAGAAGACCAAGCTGTTTATCCCCACCAGCACCATCCGCATCACTATGAAGAACGTGATGGGGTTGAAGGAAGGGGCGCCGGTCTGGCTGGCAGGGGTTGATGTGGGGGTGGTCAAGCAGATCCGCTTTGAAAATCCACGGGACACCAATGAAGTGCTGATCGTTGCCGAGGTTGATTCGAAGGCCCACAAGAAGATCGGTCCGGACTCGGTGATTACCATCAAGACCCGTGGTCTGATGGGTGAGAAGTATGTCGATGTCCTGCCCTCTTCCGGTTATTATGAGCATCCGGTCACTCAGTTTAACGGCAAGGCTGTACATACCCTGGATGATGTGGCCCAGAAGGCTGGTACCACCTTTGAAAAGCTGAACAGTATTGTGGATAACGTGCAATCCGGTAAAGGGACGTTGGGGCTGCTGGCAACCGATACCAAGCTGTATACCAATGCGGTGCAGCTTTCCAGCGAGCTGAATATTCTGGCCGGCAATATCAACCGGGGCCAGGGCACCCTGGGTAAACTGGCCCGCAGTGGCGAGCCATACGACAAGCTGATGCAGATCCTGACCAGGGCTGACAAAACCCTGCAGGATATCCAGACCGCAGATGGCAGCCTGAACCGTTTGATTCATGACAAGGCCCTCTATACCAAGCTGGTCAGTCTGGCAGAGAAGAGTAACCAGGCTGCTGATGATGTGCGGGAGTTGAACCGTAGACTGACCTCAAAGGATAACACGCTGGGTATGCTGATTAATGATAGGGAGTTGTATGACAAGAGCCTGTCGCTGATCTCCCGGGCTGATAATTCCATTAAAGATCTGGAGAGCGCCACGGCCCGGATCAAGGCTGGCGAAGGTACTGCCGGGAAGTTGATCAATGAAAAAGAACTGTACGAAAAACTGAATCGCGCCGTGGATAATATGGATGCCCTGATGGTGGATATCAAGAAGAACCCCGGCCGCTATGTCAAACTGTCACTGTTTTAGAAAGGGATACTGAATCATGATGCAGCGTGTTGTAAAAACCATTGCCAGCCTTTGCCTGGTCCTGTTGCTGGCTGTACAGGCGGGGGCTGCCAACCTTGAAGATAAAGTGGTGGAGCATACCTTTAAAAATGGTCTGAAACTGTTGATGGTGGAGCGTCACAGCTCGCCCACAGTTTCAGCCTGGATCCGTTTTAAGGTGGGTAGTGTCCATGAACGCAGTGATGAGCGGGGGCTGGCTCATCTATTGGAACATATGCTGTTCAAGGGTACCAGGACACTGGGTACGAAAGACTACGCTGCGGAGGCTCCGCTGCTGGAAAAGATCGAGCAGACTGCCCAGCTGATGCTGGCTGAAGAAGCCAAAGGGGGCAAGGCAGACAATGCGAAGCTAGCAGCCCTGCAGGCCGAACTGGCAAAATTTGAAAAACAGGCTGAACAGTATGTGATCAAGGATGAGTTTTTTGATCTGTATGCCCGCAACGGCGGTTCCGGCTACAACGCCTTTACCAGCCGGGATGGCACCACCTATCTGATTTCTTTGCCTGCCAACAAGCTGGAACTGTGGGCCGCCATCGAGTCAGACCGGATGAAGAACCCGGTGCTGCGGGAGTTTTATACTGAACGCTCTGTGGTGATGGAAGAACGCCGCCGCTCCTATGATGCCGAACCATCGGCCAAATTATGGGAAACTTTTGTGGCAGCCGCCTATCAGGCCCATCCCTACGGTCAGCCCACCATTGGCTGGACATCGGATATCAAGCAGCTTTCCCGCACCAAGGCCGAGTCGTTCCTGAAGCGCTACTATGCCCCTAATAATGCCATTATGGCGGTGGTGGGAGATATCAAACCTGCTGAGGTAATTCAGCTGGTTGAGCGCTATTTTGGCGACATTCAGCCCGGTACACCGGTGCCTGATGTGCCGGTGCGGGAGGAACCGCAACAAGGTGAGCGGCGGGTTGAACTGCTTGGTGATGCAGAGCCGGAACTGGTGATCGGTTTTCATAAAACCGCCATCGGCAGTGATGATGACTATGTCTTTGACCTGATCAGCTCGATTCTTGGGCAGGGCCGCACCTCACGGCTGCACCGCTCCCTGGTGCTGGAAAAGCAGTTGGCCACCCAGGTTTCTACCTTTGATGCACCTGGAAACCGGTATCCCAATCTGTTTGTACTGTATGCATCTCCCCGTGCTCCCCACACGGCCGCTGAGGTTGAACAGGCGCTGCTGGCTGAGCTGGAACGTCTGAAAAAGGAACCCGTGAGCCAGCAGGAGCTGCAGCAGGTATTGAATCAGCTTGAGTTTGAAGAGGCGCGGCGGATGGGGACCAACGGCGGGCTGGCCCGTAACCTGACCGAGTATGAGGCCATAGCCGGCAGTTGGCGTTACATGACCACCTATCGGGCCAGGGTTGCAAAGATTACCCCTGCAGACATTCAGCGGGTGGCCAAACAGTACTTTACCCGCGAAAACCGGCTTACAGGCACGCTGGTGACAAAGAAAGCAGAGGGTAAGGTACAATGAATATGCGTATTGTTATGATCTGTATCATCAGCATCTTCAGTTTTTCTTTTGCCCATGGGGCAGAGTTGGCTAACCCGCGCAGTATGGCTTTCCCACCCCTTGTATTCCAGATCCCCAAAGCAGAACGGGTGTTGCTGAAGAACGGCACGCCAGTCTACCTGCTGCAGGATAGTGAACTGCCGATTGTGACAATCTCTGCCCTGATTCGCACCGGCTCGGTCTATGATCCAACAGGCAAAAGCGGCTTGGCAACCCTGACCGGTTCACAGTTGCGTGGTGGTGGTACTGCAAGCCAGGCTCCGGCGGAACTGGACCGGGAATTGGAGTTTATGGCCTCTTCTGTGGAGAGTTCCTTTGGCACTGATCTGGGTACGGTTTCACTATCCAGTCTGACCAAAAATCTGGACCGCACCCTGCAGATCTTCACCGATGTTCTGCTTCATCCCCGTTTTGATGAAAAACGTCTGGAGGTTATGCGACGCCAGGCGCTTGAAATGATCCGGCGCCAGAATGATGATCCCAAGGAGCTTGGAGATAGAGAACTGCAAAAGGCGCTCTATGCCGGACATCCACTGGGGATTGTGCCAACAGCTGCAACGGTCTCTGCCATCAAACGCAATGACCTGCTGGCCTTTCATCAGCGTTTTGTCCGGCCTGACAACATGATCCTGACCGTTGCCGGTGATTTTGACCGGACAACCATGCTTGCTGCGCTGAACCGACTGATCGGACAGGTCAAGCCAGCAGGGCGTTTGCATCTGCCTGAAGTGCCACAGGTAAAGCTACAGTTTGCTCCAGCGGTGTTGTATGCCCCCAAGCAGGTCAACCAGACGGTGATTCGCCTGGGGCATCTGGGAATCACCAAGGATGACCCTGACCTGTACGCCATCCGGGTGCTGGATTTTATTCTGGGGGGCAGTTTCACTTCCCGCCTGATGATGGAGATCCGCACCAATCAAGGGCTGGCCTACAATGTGGGGAGCCATTTTGATGTGGGGCGTCGCTTTACCGGCAGCTTTACCGCAGAGACCGAGACCAAGGCTGAGGCTACGGCAAAAACTATCGGTTTGATGACCTCTATCATTGCAGGGGTACGCAAAGAGCCGGTGACTGAGCAGGAGCTGAAGCTGGCAAAGGACTCAATCATCAATTCCTTCCTGTTTGGCTTCACCACGCCGGCCTCTATCGTAACGCAGCAGGCACGACTTGAGTTTTACGGCTACCAGTCAGATTATCTGGATCGCTATCGGGAGCGGATTGCTGCAGTAACCCGTGAAGATATCCTGCGGGCAGCCCGCAAGCACCTGCATCCTGATGTCTTCAAGCTGGTGGTGGTGGGTGATCAGAAAGGGTTTGACAAGCCGTTGGCGACATTTGGGAACGTGACAACCCTGGACCTGAAATAGGTATGAGTTCAAGGGCATTTCTGAAACATATGCATTTTACGATTTAAGGTTTTTGAAAAGGTTGCCGAAAGGATAAGTAATGGAGGGCAAACCATGCGTATAGATAGCTCAACAACCGCAATCTTTGGTGCTCAGCCGGTCATGAAGACCGCTAAAGGCGAGGCCAGCAGGGCAACACAAGCAAACTCTGGGGTGCAAAGCCCGTTTAGTGTTCAATTAACCAATATGGTTGAAAAACTTTCCAGTGTTCAGCCATCCAGTGGCGAAATACGCCTTGATAAGGTGAAGGATATCAGTCAGCAACTGGCCAATGGCAGTTACAATATCAGTGGACAGGATGTGGCTGAAAAGATGTTGATGGCCCTGCAGGGATAAGTAGCGCTATTTCTTTTTGAGAACGTAAAGGCCTCACCGGTTAGCGGTGGGGCCTTTCTTTTCTTAAAAAAGCAGCATGTTAAAATGGATGCATTGAACCGCATGCTTGCTCTGGCTGAATATGTTGTCTTCTGACCTGAAGCTGGATATATAGATACAAGGTTTTCAACCAGCAGATCACCGGTTTGAAAGGTCTCCCATGTCTGAAAAAATTTCAATCGATACCGACTACATCAAACTGGACAGCTTTCTGAAACTGGCGAATCTGGTCATGAGCGGTGGTGAGGCTAAAATGGTGATTCAGGAAGGTCAGGTCAGTGTGAACGGCGAGGTAGAGACCCGCCGGGGACGCAAGCTGTATCCCGGTGACACCATTGCGATCACCGGTTGCTCAAGCTTTGTGATCGAACGGGAATAGCAGACTACAACAGGTACAGGGGAGGTTACCATGCTGCAGGAATTCAAAACCTTTATCATGAAGGGCAATGTGCTGGATCTGGCTGTCGGTGTTATCATCGGCGCTGCATTCGGCAAGATCGTCAACTCTGCGGTTAATGATCTGATCATGCCGTTGATAGGTCTGGTGATGGGCAAGGTGGATTTCAGCAACCTGTTCATCAGCCTGAAAGGTGGAGAGTACGCCACCGTTGCAGCAGCCAAGGCTGCCGGTGTGCCCACCCTTAATTATGGCATCTTCCTCAACACTACCCTTGATTTTTTGATCATGGCGCTGGTGATCTTCATGATTATTAAGGCAGCCAACAAGGCCCGCAGGGCTGAAGAACCAGCACCGGCGCCAGCGCCGCGTGAGTGTCCCTTCTGCAAGTCTGAGGTGCATGACGATGCGGTCAGGTGCCCCCACTGCACCTCGCAACTTGAAGCGACTGCCTGAAAGGAGTTTGTATGAAACGCCTGCTGCTGTTCGTCGTGCTGCTTGCCTTTATGGTCCTGGCAGCCAATGCCGTCCAGGCTGCTCCGGCCCAGCTTACCTGGTACGGTCAGTCTGCCTTTAAGGTGGTCACCCCTCCCGGCAAGGTGCTGCTGGTGGACCCCTGGATCAGCAATCCCAGCAACCCCAAGGCAAAGAAGGATCTGGAAGAGCTGCAGAAGGTGGATCTGATCTTCCTGACCCACGGCCATGGTGATCATATCGGCGACACGGTTGAGATTGCCAAAAAGACCGGTGCCAAGCTGGTGGCAACCTTTGACCTGCAAAAGGCGATGGTGGTCTACAAAGGGTATCCAGAAAAACAGGCTGATATGTCAACCAACGGTAGTTTTGGCGGCCAGATCAGCCTGCTGGACGGTGAGGTGACGGTGCTGTTCGTACCGGCAATCCACGGTGGCAGCATGGATACCGCCAACGGGCCGGTCTATGCCGGTGAACCGGGTGGTTTCCTGATCTCAATCAAGGGCGGCCCCCGGATTTATCACACCGGTGATACCGACCTGTTCAGCGATATGTCGTTGCTGAAAGGACAGGTAGATATTATGCTGCTCTGCATCGGCGACAAGTTCACCATGGGACCGCTTCGGGCAGCCCAGGCCGTGGAGATGATCCGGCCCAAGAAGGCGATCCCGATGCACTTTGGCACCTTCCCGGCCTTAACCGGCACCCCGGAGGAGTTCAAGAAGGGACTGCGCCGCTATGGCCTGGAGTTCCTGATGCAGCAGATGAAGGTGGGGGAAATACTGACCTGGAAATAAGCTTGTCTGTCTCCAGCTCTCAAGGCCCGCTGCTCCTGCTGCGGGCCTTTTTAGTATCGTCGGCTTACCGATCGGTAGGTTTTGCTTGACGACACCTGCGCTAACTATTATATACCGATCGGTAAGCACTGTTTCCTGAAAGGGTGTCATGTCAACTGCCGATACATCTGCCAATGTCCGTCAACGCCTGCTGGATGCGGCGCTGCAGCTCTTTTCAACCAAAGGCTATGCCGCCACTTCAGTGCGGGAGCTGGTGGAGGCAGCCGGTGTCACCAAGCCGGTACTCTACTATTACTTCAGGAACAAGGAAGGGCTCTATCTTGCCTTGATGGGAGATGCACTGGGAGACTTTTTCCAGGTGGCAGAGCAGGCCAGAACTGCGCCGGGCAGTGTAACTGAACGGATCTGCGGCTACTGCACCGCGCTGTTGGATATCTTTGTGGAACGGTTACCGGTGGCGCGGCTGATTTACGCCATCTACTACGGCCCGCCCCAGGGGGCGCCACATATTGATTTTGAGGCCTCCTTCAGTACCATGCTGGCCCATATGGAACAGTTGGTCAGCGAAGGGATCAGCACCGGTGAATTCAGGCAGGTCAGCCCGCCGGACGCAGCCTGGGCCATTGTGGCACTACTCAATACCACCATGGAAGAACAGTTTAATCAGACCAGGCAGGTACGGGTTGACCGCTCTGGCCTGCTACGGCTTTTGGCACTTTTGTTTGAAGGGATCAGAACATGAAACGATATTCGGCAACACTCATAATGATAGTAGCTTGTGCCCTGCTGGCCGGTTGCAGCAAAAAGCAGGAGACCATGGTTAAGCCGCCGGTGGCGGTGGAGTTGGCAACCGCTGCAACCGCAGACCTGACCGAAGGGATTGAGGTAACCGGCAATCTGGAGCCCAAGTTCAGTGCTGATGTCAAGACCCAGATCCCCGGCCTGGTTAAAGAGGTCTACGTGACTCAATGGGTGCGGGTGCGTAAGGGACAGCCATTGGCGCGGATTGATGTGGCTGAGGCTGAGGCGCTGACCAGGCGGGCTGAGGCTACGGTTATCGCAGCCAGGGCGCAGCTGGCCCAGTCTCAGGTCACGCTTTCACGGGCAGAACGGGAAGAGGCCCGCTCCCTGAAACTGAAGGAATCAGGTCTGGCCACCCAGCAGGCAGTGGATGATAGCCGGACTGAAACCGCAGCAGCCAGGGCGCGGATTGATTCATCAAAGGCCCAGATACGGGTGGCAGAAGAAGAGGTGCATCAGACCCGTGCCCGGTTTGCCAAGGGGCTGGTAACAGCACCACTGGACGGTGTAGTGGCGCTGCGGGATGTCAATGTGGGGGATCTGGCCAGTGATGCAGCAGCAGGCAAGCCGATCTTCCGGGTGGTAGATAACCGGGTGCTGAATCTGACCGTAACTGTGCCTTCGGTTGACTCGGCCAGAGTCAAGACCGGTCAGCCGCTTGAATTCAGCGTTGATGCCCTGCTGGGCAAGATCTTTAACGGCAAGGTAATGTTTCTGAACCCTGAACTGAACTCGACAGACCGCTCCCTGAAGGTGGTGGCTGAGGTACAAAATCAACCAGAACTGCTGAAGGGTGGGCTGTTTGCCAAAGGCAGGATCGTAACCGGCAAACGGAGCGGGGTGGTTCAGATCCCCCGTGCGATACTGGGTAGTTATGACACCGTCGCTCAGACCGCAACCCTGTTTGTGGCTGATGGTCAGCTGGCCCGTCAGCGCAAGGTCAGAACCGGTGCTGTCAGCGGTGATCTGGTGGAGATCAGAGACGGGCTGAAAGCAGGTGAGAAGTACGTGGCCAGGGGCGGCTTTACCCTGCGGGATGGTGACAAAATAGCGGTACAGAGTGCAGCGGAGAAAAAACAATAGAGCAGTTAGAGTAGTGTTACCGATTGTTCAGGGGCCAGTTTTGCAGCCTTTTGCGCCAGACGGCGGTCAAAGGTGGCAAAACCTTGTAACAGGCTGCTGGAGGCCAGATGAAGCGCGTCACCGAAATCCATACCCTGTTCATAGAGCAGAACCGCTTGAGCCACACCGGCAGGGTCTTCCACCGATACGGTCGGCAGACCACAGATATGCCGGACCCGCTCGGATGTTATAACACGGTCAAGGCCATAACCGGACTCTGATGAGAGTACCCAGACCAGTTCAAGCAGCACGGTTTTCAGAATACGGCACTGGTTGTTTTTAAGAAACTCCGTTGCTGTAACAGCCTGGCGGCGATCATCCTTAACGGCGTAACGCACCAGAATATTGGTATCAACGGCGATCACTTTTTACTCGCTTCAGCAGCAATGGCCCGGTCCATATCAGCCAGGGAAAGCCGCTTGACCGGGTTGAGCGGGCAACTGTCAGGTGACTCAAATTCTGTCGGCGCAAACGGCGTAGCAGGTTTCAGCACCACCTCGCTACCCCGGTCAATCACCACAAAACGGGTGCCGGTATCCCAATGGTGCAGATCCCGGATTGATTTTGGCAGTACAAACTGCCCCTTGCTGGAGAGGGCCACGGTTTCCATAGAATCCCCTGTTGGTAAGAAATAAGTAAGCAAAGTATAGCGGTGCGCAGCATAAACAGCAAATAAATAAACAGGACTCAACTACATGATCCTTTCAGACCTGTCCATAAAACGTCCCATCTTTGCCACGGTAATGATGCTGGGGCTGGTGGCCCTGGGCTTCTTTTCCTACAAGCGGCTCTCGGTGGAGATGTTCCCCAATGTGGAGATGCCGGTCATCTCCATCGTTACCAAGTACCCTGGCGCTTCACCGGATACGGTGGAACGTGAGGTATCCAAGCGGGTTGAAGAGGCGGTTAACCAGATTGCCGGGATCAAGCATGTCACCTCCTTTTCCCGCGAATCAGTCTCCACCGTGGTGGCTGAATTCCGGCTGGAAGAGCGGACCAATGAGGTGGCACAGGAAGCACGGGCCAAGATCAGCGCCATCCGGGGCCAGCTGCCCAAAGAGGTGGAGGAACCGATCATCCAGAAGCTGGACTTCAATGCCATGGCTGCGGCAGCGGTGGCAATCCAGTCCACCACCCTGTCCCAGCGCGATCTGACCACCCTGGTGGACAAAAAGATCCGCAAACGGTTTGAAAGCGTGACCGGCGTGGGCAAGGTGGATCTGGTGGGGGGTGCCAAGCGCGAGGTGAATGTCGAGGTTGATCCAACCCGTCTGGACAGTCTGGGCCTGGGGGTGAATGATCTGGTGAATGGCCTGAAGGGTGAGAACGTCAATACCCCGCTGGGCAGGATCACCAAAGGCGGGGCTGAATATCCGCTGCGGATTGAGGGCAAACCGGATCGGGCTGACCAGTATGGGGCCATGGTGATCACCCGCAAAAACGGTCGGCCCGTGACCCTGGGAGAAGTTGCCCAGGTCACTGACGGGTCGGAAGAACATCGCAAACTGGCTCTGGTGAACGGCCAACCGGCCATTGGTCTGGACATCTACAAACAGTCCGGGGCCAATCAGGTGCAGGTGGTGGATAATGTCAAAAAGGTGATGGCAAAGGTGAAGGCTGAACTGCCGCCAGGGGTGACCATTTCTCTGGTGCGGGATGGCTCGATCATGACCCGTCAATCCCTGGCTGATGTGGAGGAGACCCTGATCATCGGCGGTATCCTGACCGTGCTGATCGTGTTCATGTTCATCAACTCCTGGCGTTCCACGATAATTACCGGCGTGACCCTGCCGATCTCGGTTATCTCCTCCTTTATTGTCATGAACGCCATGGGC